>Ga0099814_1136504_pt1 | contig 11361 bp, 15 predicted proteins | sample DipTnscriptome_2_FD_81131 | JGI IMG/M metagenome (GOLD analysis project Ga0099814, IMG submission 81131) | Coral microbial communities from Puerto Morelos, Mexico - Diporia T B metatranscriptome (Eukaryote Community Metatranscriptome) | ecosystem: Host-associated > Invertebrates > Cnidaria >... | reverse complement strand
AGAATGATGTCTTAGGAAGGGGAGGACCCTTTAAATTAACTATAAGTCCTGCAAGAACTCCTGGACTTTCTCTCACGTTGGTTATTGTTGTATTCATGTCAACTTTAAATCTGTAATAACTGGTAAGTTAGCTTTCTTTTATTGTTTGTTCTTGGTTAATTGCAGTTTTGTTTTCTGTAATCTCCAGCCATTCTTCAGTTAGCGTGCAAATAGATTCCATGTTGCCGTGCATCTGTTACTTAACAGACTCATGGCAGTATAGAATCTATCTTTTTTTAATACTGTATAAATCTACTAGTGTTCTATCGTGAATGCCATTCTATGATTTGCCATGCTACTCACTCTTTATTTAACAAATAGATTCCATGTTGCCATGCATCTGTTCAGTAGTAATAATAAATCACAGATGGCTTCTCATGGAATGAATGAATCGTGGAATGAACTTACAGTGAAAGCCGGATTGGACTGCGATATCTACAATTCTTAAAAAAGATAATGCTGACTGAGACTGCTGGAGTATTTTTCTGAGTCATTTTCTAAAAGAGAAACAGCTTTTTCTTGCTTTCCCCTGCTTCTCATACCTGTTCAATGCCTCAAGAAGACTTTTTTGTACCTTATCTTTGCCCAGGCACATAAAATGTTATCTTAAGTCTCAAAACGTTCCGCCATTTTAAAACACAGAAAGAAAAACTTTAATGATGATGTCAATTGTGTGTCTGTCCTCCTCCATAGTGAGTAGGTAGCACTGTGCCCTTGTTAACAAAATGACAGACGGCCGCTTCTTGGCATTTTCGAAATGTCTGTGGTTTTGAAGTGTCCGAAGATCTAGATAAAGTTTTGAACGACTAGTAGATTTATGCTAAAACAATTAGGTTTCTCGTTCTCGATTTCTATATGTTTGAGTTGACTTAAGCTGCGCCTTTGTCAACTATCACACAATAGAAATCTCAAGCTCATAATCTAGTTGTTTAGTTAATGAGGTACAGTTTGTATTTATAATAAAGTTCCCATATAACACATGCTCTGATTAGTTGAAACAGCATGCTTTATCAGAGAACAGAGCACGCGTTGATAACCTTGAGCTGGCTTTCAAAATTTTGCTTTGTAATATTGACAACTTTGACACAAGTGACTCAGACAAACGCAGTGTAAACAAACTATTTGTTAGACAATTGTTAACAACAGTGTGTGTGAAAACTGCTTGTTTTAGCATGCTTTATCAGAGAAAAGAGCACAGCTGACACCACTTTTACTCCTGTGGAAAAACTAATTTTGTCTGAAACTCTGGCAACTAAAAGACTTTATCAAGGTTAGCATAAAAACAGGCTTGATTTGATTGAAAATTATTTTCTGGTCGTGTTAGGAGCCAAAACATATTTCATCCAGCTGGAATATTGAAGACCTTTAAAGTGAAGGCTTTTTTTTTTAGCCTTTCAAGCATCATCTCTTGTGCTACTTCCAGCGTAAATGATGTAATTTACATTTGAAAGTCAGCCAAATGTGTGGGGCTGGGATCAAAACACAAAAAATGCATTTTACACAAGCGTTTGAAACTACAAAATCCTGGTTATCAAAATGTTCAGCATGTTGAACACATTCATGTTTATGGAAATATTGGAGTACTGAAGTTAATCTGCGAAAACGGAAGAACCATTTGGGATACTTCTCCCACAAAAACTGGTAATGATTATGTGCCTGTTTTAAGCGAAAAACAGGGATAATTCTCATTCTTTGTGTTTGTCACTAAAGTCCAGCTAGGGAGTGTTAAAAACCTGAAATATATTTTGCGTACATTATATGACTGGTAGATAGAATAGACCGTGCAGAAAATTGTTGTCTCTATCTAATGCCAAATTTTGTGCACTGAGTTAGTGAAATGATGCTTTTCATCATGAAATTACGTTGCGTACCGAACATTCAAGGAAAAAGCGTTCTTTGTTCCAAGGAAATTCCACTCGGAAGGCCATAAATTGTCACTCAAATTTCCTGGAAAGGTGTGGCTTGTTTCGCACTAGCCTTGCAGAAACCCCAAAGACGTCATTTTCCTACCCTCGCTGTGATGGTGTTTGGTATTGATGAGCACTGGGTTGCGGATCTGATCAAAGTGATCAACATTGCCAGATGCAATCATTGTTACAAGTATCTATCGACGGTGGTCAACGTGTTTTCCAGGTACACCAGGGTGGAGCCCATCAAGTCTGGACAAGACGTGACGACCGCTTTTGAGAAGATCTTGAAACAAAGTCAAGGTCACCAACCACAATCTTCAAACAGATGGCGACAAAGAACTTTAAAACAAACACTTTCAAGCCAGAATTTCCGCAGAATCGAAGCAATCATTTCAAGATACAATTACCCCACCCCATCAGGTTCTCGCTACTAGATTTAAAAGTGCCTCTTCTCAAGTTGGTCGATGGTAACGAAATCCTGTTTACCATGGACTGGATCATGAAATATCCTTCCAGTGCATTAAAGTTTGGTAGGTCCCACTACAATCCCAACCATCTCAGAGCTATGGTAGAGTACATGTACATTGATGGTGTCAGTTTCATGAAAAGTATGATAACATTTTTCGAGCAGTGTCACATCTTGAATTACCAAGGACCCCAACTCGGTAGCAGCTATATAGCATCCGATGGAAAGAGAATGAAATCTCGTTGGGATGGAGACAATCTGCAGAGGGATAACAAAGTGACACATGTACACTCTAATTACTCACCAGCATTGAAGATCAATAAAATGTTGAAGATGGAAAGAGAGAAGCCCTGCAAATTATGACTTGGGACCCAATTTGCATCAACTGTTACCGACACGGTTCCCATTTTGGAAACAATGACACACAGTCTGAGAAATGAAAGGGTTAAACCTCTGTTTTGGGTGATAGGGGAAGACCTCTTTCATCTGAGCGTTACTTGTGATCGGTGCTTCACAAATCTCAATAAAGCCTTTCAGAACGTGGTGGGTTCAACATCAAGTCCCTTGTTGATCTCTTCCGACATGGGAGGAAGTTTAGTGGTTGAAAATCAAGTCACAGATCTATCGGGAGAGGTCAATTATGGACAGACAGGATGAAGGTCATTATTTTGACCCGCTCCACATTCAATATAATTTATTCCATTGGGCAAGGACCTGTTGGACATTATTAAGATGCAAAGTTTTGGAGACAACAGGTGAACTGACCAAATTTGGTGAATGAAATACAGTTCGAAAGGTGAAAGAGGGTTCAACACAGAGCGCTATGCAAGCAGTAAAACGTAAAGCTTATGAAGTCCTAGATAAAAACATCAAGCAAAAATTCAACGACATCTTGAGACTCATCAAATCTAGAAAAGGGTTCTCAATGTCATGTCATGAAGGGTTCCCACAAACCTAGAAACCTCAACAAAAGATACAAAAAGGCGGATGGATTGGCCCCGAGCTCAGTAAACCTGTTGGTTACGATTGGGATCACATCTTAGCAAGAACACAAAGAAAAAAGAAGAAAAACATGGTGGATACCTTGATGGATGGTGGGTTGTTACATCCAGGTTCCAAATCAGTCCCAAATCCTCAACTGAACCTGTTCACTGTTCCACCCACTGATCTCAACATGTCCAGTTATCTCATAATAACCCATTCATATTTATACGATAGGTATCAGCCCATGGCATTTCAAGTGGATCCTCAATTTGCAGTTAAGTTGTGGCAATTGCACCTTGTTCTATTTAAAAGACAGAGTGAGAGGTCAAAGCATGAACATGTTCTTGAGGTGTTTCTCAAAACATGATTAAGAAGACAACGATCACAAAGTAGGCCACAAGTTAAAGAAGTTGAGTGAGAAAGAGTTAGAATGGGATAAAGTGTGTAAAGTGAACATCACCAAGACACTTCTCGTTGTGGTGTTAGACACTTAGTGTAATGATTGTTGGTTTGACATTAAAATACGATTGAAAACATGTCCTGAGTGATGATCCTGTAGTGCAATGGTTAGTATCCTCGACTGCCACTCAGAGATCAGGGTTTGATTCTCTGCAGGGTCAAATTTTTCCTTTCCATGGGGTATCAAAAGCAACATACCCATGCACCTTTGGTCATTTGGAAAGAAACATGAAAGAACAGGGTATCAAGTTTCACGATGGCGTTCCTGACACATTAATTGAAAACATGGTTTCTAAAGATGGATTACTCACGTTGGACGACCTAATGGCTGAAGAAGGAAACTATAAACAGGTGTGGGATCTGTTCACCAAACATTCTGACCATCAGAATGTCACAGTGCTCTACGTGTTTCCGCCAGGGAAATATGCTAAGAGTATTTCCAGAATGCCCACTACATTGTTGCCTTCACGAATTCATGAGATCAATTAGCCATGAGGAATTTACTGGTACAGGCTTTCCCACCCAATGGCAAGTTTTACAAGACATGTTTCAATGTTTGACAGAACGTCCATTTCGATACATGTCTTGGATTTACATCCTGGAAGTTTGGATGGTCAAAGTGTTCTCAGGCACCTTTTAAAGGACGAAGGATGTATGGGATGTCACAAATTCATCAAGACATCATGATGAATTCTTCCTAAGATTCAATCACTACCATATCTCTAATGAACAAGGTACAAGAAAAGTGCCCAGTTGGTAAACAAAGATTTGCTGTACCCTTTGGATGGGTTATTTTTCTTTTCCAACCGTCAGTGGTGGTGTCAATGCCAGATGTTTTACCACTTTAAGTGGTGCCATGATTGTTTGAATGCTTTGGCATTGATCACCGTGGCAAAAGGCATTGTCATAGGATCTGTCTTGGAATACAGTCTCCTGATTGCCTCTTTAACTGCCACTGGAACTGTGATTAACGGGTGGAACAATTTCAAAAAGTTTCGGTTCGAAATCGACATGTGTCGCTTTGCCTACACCGCAAAACATTAATTGAATTAAGAACTTACGTCGAGGACTTCCGATGGAGGATTTTAACGGATTTTTGATGAAGGTGCAAACCTTGGATGCCACAATCACTGATTTCACACTCCCAGTGCGTGCAAGAATACGAACAACAATTTAGATAGCACCATGTCGATAAAAGCGGGAGCACTTGCGTGTTAGTGGTAGTATGTGTCAAGAAGAGCAAACTAACAGTTCATAGAAAACCAAGGAGGCGGAGGAGGACACAATAAGAGATTGTTACCGTTGGCAACTCTCATTCCAGGGAAGGCGGTGGCTTTAGGTGAAATCTCTGGTGCAGCGGGTTACAGTGTGAAAAAGGGTTTGGAAGCTGCTTCACGTAAACATAAAAGATGAAAAATAAACCAAGACCAAGAAAAGAAGTAAACAGCGAGGTGGAGCACTGGCTCAACATAAACATTAATTTGTTAGACAAGATTGCCAAAGGAACCAGTATGTTCTTGTCTGGACCCTTGCCTAACTTTGCTATGCTGGCTTTGAAAGTAGCGGGTCAGGCATCAGGCAGCAAAAGGTTTCAAAGACAATGTGAATCACTAAAACAAGACAACATGGAAGTGCACTGTTAACTGTTCTCAAGAATGAGGCCAAGATTGGATACAAGTTTAGAAAGGACAAGAGGTATAAAAATGGGTGCAAAGGGTGTCGCAGGCAGTTACAACAGATGTCCAGCACCAAGGGAAGTATGATTTGATTACGCTGACAATGCCCTTTCTTGGAGTCCATTCTTACAGAGGTCAATCAGAACAGGAGACAGGAGATGTTAGGACTTTCTAATGCAGATCAAATCAATGCTGTGAGCGAATTGGTTCTCAATTTTTACAAAACAGAGTTCCCATTCACCTAATCACCATGGAGAAACTGCATCGCCATAAGACAATACTATGCGAAGTGGGGAAACGCAGAAACTCGGTCAAGAGGCGAGGAGAACATCTCCAAGAACAACGGGTAGCAGATTCTGGTAAGGTTTGAACGACATATTCCAAGCATGTCAATGTTAAACACCCGAGATGCCCTTGGTTATCCACCGCAAGATTACAACTTCCTCCCTGAATGACTCAAACCCAAACCGAAAGACACCTTAAGCGGATTGGTCAAGTTATTACAACAAGCCAACAAAAGAGTGGAACAACTGAAAGACAATGTGCAGTACTGGAAGAGGAAGTGCGAGAACCTCAATCAAGAGTATTTAGCTTTTAAGTTTAAGGACCTGTGTGAAAGGTGTCATACTATCAGAGACACCACACCATCTGGAGATACTCTGTGCGGTTGAGATAAAGACACAACAACCAGTTTGACGCTCAAACTTGAGAAGAACTCCATTACTGGCAAGACTGAGGAATCATTACTTCAGCAATATTTCGAGAATGACCGAGGAAGTAAGGCTGGTGCCCACAAAAGAGTTTGACCAATTGGTTCAGTATTACAAAGGAGAACTCACCGACAATGCCTTGTTGAACAAAGCGGGATATTGCGCTGCCGTAAGTCACATGTTACTCCAAGATAATCAACTCCAGATTTGCTTCCCATCAAGAGAATTAAGCCTTTAGCTCGAGAGAGAGGTCATTTAACCAAACATATCAGGCAAATTGGTCCTTTTACAAGCAATAGTGCTGGTGTTAGTGAGGAGGAAGATGAAGAAGAAAGAATTTGGTGAACGGTCTCTGGGAAAGATTCAAACAATTGATCAAGAACGCTTCTCGAGGTAGTAAGAAGAAAGTACAGATCAAAAAAGAAAAGCATCTGTCCGACCTTCCACCTCAGGTGTTAAAAAAAGAAGCTACCCCCTTCTAAGGTACCCATTGCAATTTCACAACTGTCCGAAGAAACAAGTGCCAGATGCAAAGACAGGGGCCAAACGCTTAAGTAACAGTCAGTGCAACAAGTAGAACAATACGCCTTGGAAATACCGGCAGTTATTTTTCTGGCGCTGATCACTCTAATCAAATTACATTCAACACGTCATTGGTTCATACGCAAAAAGCGCGAAATTTGAATTTCAAATTGAAAAAGGCTAGGATTTTACTCTCTATCAGACTACAACAACCTCACCACAGTAATACATCAATCAGCAAACTTTACAGGCAAGTTTCACAAAGGAACTGTCAACCTGTGATAAAAATCATCAAAATTTCACACGGATTAGCGCATGGATGCGGCCATGTCAACTGAATTCCCGCCAGGAAATACTGTAACAAAAACGAATAAGAAATAAAGACGTACCTAAATCCAAGGTAATTTTAAGAGCATGTATATAACTTTAGTTTGTTAGCGTTTTTATCTCGTAACAAGTCTTCCATGAGCTCAAAATCAGAGGCAATGTCCACGGCATCAAACAAGTAGACACAATCTGCCATGTCGATTACAAATTCTAAACCATCTTTTAGACGCGAAAAGGTCTTCAATGAAAACAATACCTTTTTGAACTCCAGATGGATACCCCTTGCACAATTCTCTTCAAGTGAATCAAACACATACAGGGGATGACAAGAACAGTAAATTTTTTGTTATGAGAGATGTTTAAGGATCTCAAGCATTGAAGCAAAGGCTTAGCTTCCTAGCATTTGAGCTCTCAAATTTCTTTTTCATCTATCTTCGACGGACTCGTACCCTTGACGAGCTTGAAACACTTCAGGAAACTGGGAAGCCTGATCAGCTTTGCATTGTGATGTTGGATGAACATGTTCTCCACGCCTGAAATTGCGGCTTTTCCCGATATCAGAAGTGTCATCGAATGAATAATCGATTGCCATTTCAAAGGGAAAGATTGACGTCATCTTGACTCCTAGCAGGACCATCATCTGCCACAGTCTAGATAGAAAAACATTGAATACACAAGAAATCAAAACATGTGCACGTGTCACGAAAGTTTCACCAAGGTGAGAAAAATTCACAAAAGTTAGTACTTGGCTTACGCTTAACCTTGAGTGCTTCATATTTCCTTTCGTGTGCAATTCTACAGATCTTCCTTTTCTTTCCTTGTGGCCAGAGGTGCTCGATTTGCCTAAACCACAAATTTTGGCCGCCATGTAACTCAGGGCATACAAATCTTTCATGCCAACCGATCCATTACCCCACAGGGAATGTTTCGGGAAGGAACAACTGCTAGTGAACATTGTTCACAATCAGGCGTCTTGTTGACACAAAAGAAACTGTGTAGACTGATAGCTTATGGAAGACAAGAACCTGGTCACAGTTGCCCTGTAGGTAAATCCATTATGGCATCACATGACATCTTGCGTGGTCAACACATTGATTGGCGTATAGAACAATGCTAAAATTTTAGCGAGAGGTAGATTTTAGGGGAATGGGGCATGTGGCATGAAAAAAATGTTGTTGATGTCACTTTGTTATTGTTTTTCTCTACGATTTTGCGATATCAGTCAATCAGATGCACCTATTAAATTGAAGTTAAAAATTATTATGTCTCACCTTTTAATTGATTTTGCCAATTTTGCCATGTGGCCTGGGACCAAACTGGTCAAGAGACTGAAACGAGTTAATCTTGGCATCAATCGACTGGACAAGATTGCCAAACAACATGATATTGATTACAGTCACGCTAACAATTTTAGACACAGTGGAAAGCATGGAAAGCATGTCAAGTTACCAGGTCGTAAAACAATGACAGAAAGGATTGTGACAAAAAACCATGCAAGCGAAGTAAAAGTTAAAATGGCAGTTATCAATTCTACCTTTGGAGTTCACGTTATTCAATAAACAGGATAAACTAAGCATCAGACTCTTTGTTTTGTTTATAACAATTTAATGACAAATTGTACTCACTTATGCCCCATCGTCCTATTGATTCTTAACCACATGATATCGCATATTCTTCTTTTCCCCCATCTTCTTATTGATTGTTAACCACATGGCATTGTAAATACCTGTTTATAAGTCAAATGGTCGTGAGAGAATTCATTTTACTCGTGACAAAGTTGGACACCAGTCTTCTCATTCTTGTATTGGCGATTATGGATCTAAGTGATCAAGAGCTGTGTGACGCATTGGATGAATTCGAAAGGACTATATTTTATGCAGAGTTAATGGAGGGAGACTCCCTCCCTTAACTCTGTTTTATGTAAGTGTTTTATATTCATATAAAACTTTTTATAATTTTTGGGGTTGTTGAATTAGGAGCCACAAGCCTGCAGTGTTAGATCTTTACTTCAAGTGAAAACTTTGTTCAATATTATTCTCAATAGTTAGCATACAAATTCTAAACTTGATTTCAACCCCTGAACATGAATTCTTATTACACTTACTTATTTATTCATGCGTGTAATTCGAGCAAATACTGCTTTTGTTGTAAAGGGTGTGGAAAAACCTGAAACATATCAACCATTTATCTTTACCATATAAACCGCATATCTTTATTATTGAATGTGTTATCTAGTGTTTATTATTCAGAATGTTAATTTCATCTGTTTGATAGTACATGGGCTAGTCATTGTGTTATTGTGTGGTTTTGATTCTTTTTTTGACACTCTGACTTGTTTGATAGTACATAGGCCAGTCATTGTGTTATTGTGTTGTTTTGATTCTTTTTTTCACACTTTGACCTGTTTGATATCACATAGCTAGTGCTCGTGTTATAGTCCTGCTTTGTAAAAGTACTGGAAAGAGATTGCTGTAATGTCATGATTGGTCAGATATGACATCATCCCAGTTAGATAAGTAGTGCATGGGTACCATTGAGTCATTTCATAGCTAGTCCTGAGACAGCCATGTTGGCTTTACTGCTTTGTACACAGCACAGCCTACATATGGTTCCTCACCGAAGTCGATCCCTTGGGCATAAGCCAGTTCCTGTAGGATCGTACGTCAAGGGTTTCTTTGATGATGATGACGATTCGATCTTCCATCCAGCTTCCCCATCGACCAGCGCATCTTTGAACTGACTCTCCTTACCTCCAGGAATGTAAATGGTCAGTAGGGCACTTTTGCTGCTGTTGGATTTCCAACTCCGGCCTGTTGGAGCATGTCATCATTAGCATAACATGCTCAACAGACAATGGTTTCAAGCTAGGATCCAACAGCATCACAACCCGACAGCACACAACAACTTGGGAAAAAAGTTGACTGGTGCCTTATGACAGACCATCCAACGTCAGATCAAAGCCAACTGAACTCTCACTCCACACTCCATTATACATTTCACCATGGAATCATACGCATTCACCCGTGCCTTTCAGTTGACGACCTTTACCATGGTGGAGTTTGAGGACAGGTCAGACCACCTGGATACCTATCTTCAAGCATTCACCTCCAAACTGAACTCTAACCAGAACTTCACCCCTGACAACTCATTTGTGGTGGTGACAAAGTTTATTCAGAGCCTAGCAACCTGGTAGTGGAAATGGCAAACACTACAAACCAAGCAGTGCAGCCGCATGAGGACTCACTAAAACATCCCACGTCACTATCAAAAACAAGGACGAGCTGTGTTGTGTTCAGTCCATCGTAACCATGAAAGCCTTGGTTGATGCCAACGGTAATACAGGGATCATCATTATCAAAATCTGAAACAAGGTAATCCATCCATTGTCTAGCAAGGGTACCCGAGGCACCATGTAGCATCCCTGAACTACAAAAGTTCCAAGCAGTTCTCCCTGGCTACCAGATGAAAGTAATGTCTATTGACCCTCTTCGCATGTTGATCTTCTTGGGACCCACACTATCGGACAAGATCATCTGTATCATCAAAGAAGATGAGTTACAATGGGTGTAACTCGTTCTCAGGTTTCCTGTCCAAGAGTTACTTCTGCGATGAGTGGAATCAGGTTACGATCACGACGATCATGCAAATCATTCCTGCAGTGGTAAATGGTGTCCATCTTGTCATTGAAAGGACTGCCCAGATATAACAGAGGCTAAACGACCATTAGGTCCGGGCCAGTTTCCTTTACTCTCTTCTCTTTGCTGTCTGTGTCATCATTCCTGTTTTCGGTGAGGACTGTTACTCTTACCATCTTCATTGATGCAGTAAAAACATCAAGTCTATCTGTGACACTTACAAAAAGTGCTCGGGGTGTTGCAAGACCTACAAGGCAAAACCGAGAAAAGAAGTCATGGAGGGGATAGAAGATCCAGTGATCATATCTGCAGTTGGGGTGAACGCCCCACTAGTGAACAACAAGTGCACATTGCTTTACACCAATGCTACATCCAGCACATTCCAGAAGAGGAGGATGACCCCAAAATGACCGCATTTGACATGCGAGCAATGGCGGCGAACAGAGAGTGCTCCACTTCGTGGTAGACGGCCTAGATATACAGAACCACATTGAACCACATTGTCTTCATGGATGTCTATGGCATGGTTCTCCTCGTTGTCATCCTCATCATCGTCACAGACATTCAAAATTTGATCCTGGGCGTATGGAGGCCTGTTCTGGTCAAAATGGTGCATTTAATTTTTAACTGTGC
>Ga0099814_1151573_pt1 | contig 11398 bp, 8 predicted proteins | sample DipTnscriptome_2_FD_81131 | JGI IMG/M metagenome (GOLD analysis project Ga0099814, IMG submission 81131) | Coral microbial communities from Puerto Morelos, Mexico - Diporia T B metatranscriptome (Eukaryote Community Metatranscriptome) | ecosystem: Host-associated > Invertebrates > Cnidaria >... | reverse complement strand
GGTTCTAACAACAAACAAGAATTAAACAGCACAACAAAGAAGCATTAAACAGGATATTCAGTTTTCAACACTATTCTGACAATGGTTGAATAGTACAAGTAGCAGATGAGGTTTACAAATCTACCAGTATACTTTTAAAAACGCTTCTTCACGCAATCCTATGACAAACAGTAATTCACGCAATCGTATGACATGAATCGTATCACATGATAAAAATATACAAAATCGAAGATCGCATGCGCCAAATCTGACATCCAAAATTTGGCTCCGAACTGCATACACAACACAGGATACCCAACACACACAGGACTACCAGAATAGTGTGCTGTCTTGCTAAGGCGAGCCAGCAATTATACATTGCCTTCAATTTTTGTTTGTATTATTTACAACATGTGGCAATGTATTTACCAGTTCCTAAGGTAATATTTTGATGTCGCCATCCTAAAGTAAGAGGTTAATCAATCAATCAGACATGTGACTGGGTGGTATTTCTAACCCTAAAGTGCTCACAATGTACAATAACTTATAATTTTAGTCAAATTGGGTATCCATGGTTACCCTACTCAGAAAGCTTAAAAACCTCAATTTGCAAACAAATGAGCTATTTCTTTGTCTTTGTCTTTTTCTTATTTTTTTGGACAATCAACAACATTCTGATGCCCCTTCATTGGCTTTTTACATGCTGTACAATTATTGCCCGCTGACGTCTTCTTCCTCTACTTCTTTCCTCCTTCTGGGACTTGAGAAACTGAAAACACAAAGAGAAACTGAAATTCAAACCTTTGACCAGAACTTGTAATTGATTATCCCCCAGATTAGGGACTGATACAAACAGTGTTTGCAGTGACAAGCAAATTGAAAAAAAAATGGAGGCTGCCAAACTTTTTATTTTCTTCATGCTTTCACACAGTGAATTGGACAAAAATTGTAAAAATTTGTTGAGCTGTGCCATCACTTAGGTAATGATTAACACAATTGTTTACATTCAAACACAGACGACCAGAGTTTGGGAATAAATTCGGAGCTTTATTGTTACACTGAGATCAAGAGACGAAATAAAACTCCGACACCTTAAGGGTGGGAGGGAATTAGGGTGAACCAAAAAACGGTTCGAACAGATCGACAAGAGATTACAACTGACATACGATTCTAAATAACTTGCTTAACCACGCGCTGTTACATCAATCAACAATTAACTATCATCACTTAGGTAATGATTAACACAATTGTTTACATTCAAACACAGACGACCAGAGTTTGGGAATAAATTCGGAGCTTTATTGTTACACTGAGATCAAGAGACGAAATAAAACTCCGACACCCAAACCCAAACTAGATTGTCTGTGTTTATGAAATTGAAGGAAGTGAAAGAATAAAAAATAAAAAATAAAAATAAATATATATATATATATATATATAGAAAAAACTAGCTAGAGACCAAAGCTCTGTAAGTTCTGGGCCATTGCATCTACGGCGGCTCGTTTCTGGTTATCGGTCATTTCGAGATAAACTAAATAAGCGTCGCTACGCCAGTCCCCTTGTAATTTAATAAATTCTGCGGGGAGTCCGCAATCGAAGGCAAAAGTAGCACCCCCACGCCGAAAACTATGAGGAGAAAATGCACTAGGATCTGCCCCGATTGCCTGGATAGACCTAGCCAGAAAACGCGAAAACTGTGAATAAGTGATAGGCTGACAGGACGCCGAAGAACTGTCGCGCACTGAAAAAAGTGGAGCACTAGCCAGCACCTGGTTCAACTCGAGATGCGTTTCTAAAGCAGTGACTGGACAAAGCTTTGAACCAGGAATAACTGGCAAGGGAATGCTTAGAGAACGCTGAGCGAACTGAATTGTTTTTGTTTCAAAAATGCGCAAATATGCCGCGTGCTCTTTAAAAATAAGTTGACCGCGACGGACAACCTTAGGGGACGAAATACTGCATAGGCTGTCAACGACTAGATTAGATTTACGTAAAAACGAAAAGAAAGCAACAAGAAAAAGCGCCCACATGGCGGCATGTAATGGGATACGGAAATCAAAGAAAAGCGCCATGCGATACAACAGAACCGGAGTAATGGCTTGTTTCCTGTTTAGTTGCATACCGAGAAAACGCTTAGCACCCCTGATGATAAGCTTAAAAACATAATTCTGTTCCCAGCCCAGAGCGAAAGCATACAATTGATTGAAATGTTTCAGACTAGAAATATGGTTCTGGATAGTGCCGAACTGGCGACCAACATAAGCAAGATAAGCTACATAACGAGACACGATATTAGCGTCCAAAGGGAATGAACGAAAATGAAAATTATCGCAAAAACGAAGATAAGAAGCAAGATGCGATTTCATATTCTTCTGAGTGGTTTCGGCATAGGCCTGAGATTTAAGCTCATCTCTTAGCTGGTCGATTACCAGGATCCTGGGATAATGGCCTATAATAGAGAGAAAGAAAGTGAAAATAAGTACTTATGAAGCTACTAAAAGGTAGAAGAAAACTACGATACTTGAAAGCGTTAAAGGTGTTCTGGCACCTCGATAAAAGAATACTGAATTCCTAGCTTACTACAATAAAAATAAAAGTCACGCTGAGACTTGGAGTTAAGTTGCCATCTGCTTAGCGCGTCCGCCAAAGTGTTGTGATCGCCTGGAATAAAGGATGCACGAATCTCGAAATCGTGTAAAGAGGCTGTAAACCAAAGCTGATGCAAACAATGTTGCATAAAACAGTCGCGTGTGACGCCAGAGTTAATGACTGTGACCGCAGCTTCATTATCACAGGAGATGAGAAAACGCCGGCGAGCGAGAGTAGGCGCCCACACTCAAACGGCAAGCACCAAAACAAATAACTCTAAGGCAGTGATATGCTCCGCTTCCTGAATGATGTTCATAGGAAGAGTGACGAAGAAACATTGGTCGAGACATGTAGCCCCACCGCCATGAAGACAAGAGTCCGTGGAGAAATGTAAATCCTCAAAAGACCAAGAATCTGGCTTGATGAAGGAAACACCGTTGTACAGAGGAAGAAACGTAAGCCGCCAGTCAATGTCCAATTTCATGTCATTTGAAACTACTGCCGTGCGTCGTGAAGATGGAAATGTATGTAAATTGTTTAACAACCGTGACATAAAAATACGACCTGAATTGACACATGCTGTCACAAAAGACAATTTTCCGAGAAGAGATTGCAAGTCTTTGCGACAATAAGAATCTCGAGTTTGCCAATGTGTCAGTTCGAGTGACAAATCATCAAGACGCTCGCGCGGCACGCAAAGACAAAAAGTGGTCGTGTCGACTTCGATGCCCAGGCAGATCATGTTCGTAGCTGGAGGGCAGTCTTTCTCAGGCGAAGCTTGCAAGCCTAGGCTATCGAATAATGACTGAAGCTCGTGAAAGGCGTTGAATGCTCTATCGGGATGTTCCGCGCCGTAAAAATCATCTAAATAAACGTCTGCTGTGTAACCACGTTGAGTAAAGATATAAATAACAGCCGATGTGGTTCTCTGACGTATCATAGCGCTAGTCCGTAAGCCGAACGGACAACGAGTATCGAAATACAGTCTGCCATTAAACTGAAAGCCAAGTAGATTGTAATCTTTTGGATCGATCGGGAGTTGCCTGTAAGCTCGCTGCAAATCTTTTTTGTAGAGAAGACAACCGCGGCCGTGTTGAAGAATAAACTGGCATAAACGATCAATGCCGGGCAGTCTCAGTTTGTATGGCTCGTTAAGATAACTTGAAGCTGAAATGCCGCTATTTACAGAGGAATTTGGCGGATAACTCAAATCCATTACAACGCGCCGTTTGTTAGAGCCCCGCTTAGGGACAGTTTGTAAAGGTGAGCAAACCAAAGGCTGATGTAAGGGGTTGGTTTGAAAGGGACCAGCGATAGCATGATAACCAAGTTCAGTGTGAATATAATGTTCCACATGGTCGGCAAATTCAACCGCGGAGGGATGATTACGTGAAGAAGAAGAAGGGAGAATCTCAGCTGTATAACTCACCGGCCAGCCAAAGCGCAGAAAGTCAACAACGTGAGTATCGTGGTAGTCCCGTAAATAAAACTCCCAGGCGGGAATGTTGAGCTGAGATGTAACGGGTAGACGAGCTCCAAAGGCATTGGGAAACTCTGATTTAGAAGCCAGGATATGCTGAATTACTGCGGTCGCAGCAAAGTCATCTGAAGAGGAATTAAATCTAGTGTTAGGGATGTCCGTGAGTGATAAGTCCGTAGGAAAAGCTGGAGTCGGTTGGGGCGTAAAAGGATCCGTAGTCGGGTTTGAGCTCGCGAGTCACGCCGGCTCTGAAGAATTGAAGTTCACTTCAGGAATAGGAGCACGTCACTTTGGGCAGTGAAGCATAGGATGCTCTTTAGCGCAGACTCGACATTTGTGATGCCCTGCGTACGACGCACTAGTTGAATCACAGGGGCAAGAACCGAGATAATTCCATTGACGACAAGCCTTGGCCTGTGAAGAATCTGGCTTTGACGATTTATTGATGATGATATCGCTACCAGAAGAAGATCCGCCCCCAGCCGAATTATTCGAGCGTGGCTGGGGAGTGGAAGACCGTAAATCTGAATGCTTGAAGAAAATGGTTGCTGAATCGCGGATTTGAGACTCGTCATCGAATTCTAGGCGACACAGCTCCACTTGCTTGGCAATATGAGCATAAAAGCCCCTAACACTCCAAGTATAGCTAGAGGCTTTGCGCATTAACAACTCGAGAAGCTGGAGCATAACCTCTTTGCGCTTGGCCTCATATGGCTTAACCATGGCGAGAAAACCAGCAACAAAGTCGGCCATCTCCAACTTCTCGAATTCCAAAGTAGGCGCACCTGAGCAGAACTCGTGAGGCCAGTCGATAGTTCTCTTCTTTCTTGTTGTGCTGGGCTTCGACTCCACGCCCTCAACCTTGGTTTCTGCCGCTGCGGCGCGAAGCTTTAAAACTTCCAGCTTGAGAGCCAACTTGTCTCGCTGCAGTTGAGCCAGTTCGATCTCCGCTATTAGGGCAGATGTGGATGGAACAGCGACTGGAGGATCAGAGAGCTGCCTCGAAGAAGGAGAATCATGAGAACCGTGAGCATGAGATGTTATTAACGGAGCACGAGGCGATAGCCCCGATGCGGCTAATTCGCGATCGAGTTGATCAATACGCATTTGCATGTATTCATAGTCGGGATCCCTGTTCGGCTTGACTTTTCTGCCTGAGCGTCGGGGAAGAACGGGAGAGGTAGAATCCTGATGAGTCATGATGGTCGGAGATTGAACCAAAAAACGGTTCGAACAGATCGACAAGAGATTACAACTGACATACGATTCTAAATAACTTGCTTAACCACGCGCTGTTACATCAATCAACAATTAACTATAACTTTTTATTACCTGGTGTGGTTGGAGGAACATCTTTAGTTACCATCTTGCTCCTTTCAGCTCTCTTTTGTAGAACCTCTTCTCTTGGCTGTTTCTCCAGCATTGTATTCATGGGAACAGGGGTCTTCTCTTGCAGATTTGATGCAGCATCCTTCAAATCTTCTTTGCTTGCTTTCATAAAGGTTTGAAATATGTCATCTACATAATCTGTGAAAAAAGAATAGCTAACACAGTACTTCGTCAAAATGTGAATCAGCATGAACATGTGCTCATTTTAAGTAAACCTAACTCTTACCAAAGTTTGGCGTGATTCTAGCATCTTGAACAGTCGCCTCTCCGTTTTTAAACTTTGGGTAGGATATTTTTACCCTTTGCACCCCATCTTTGTCGCGCTCTTTCACTTCTCTTTGCAAGTTGGAGTTAAAATGGACAGCAGCTAAAATGTGCCTGCATAAAAAAATAATATTGTCATTTAGAGAAGCTTCAGTGACGGGGAGAGGGAAGCAGTTGACTCTGTTAATATATACACTTCTGTAAATAGGTCTAGTCTAATGAATGTATTAGCTCACAGATTCAGCTTCTGTTGATTATTATTGATACTAAAGCTATATGATAATGACATGAGTATAATACAAGTCAAGAGAACAAAAAGTTCACCTGCAGTACATGCCGATATAAGAATGTGCAATCATCTTTGGCGCAAAGTGATTGAGGACTGAATGAAAGCCTTCCAAACAGCTGGTTTGGGCCAGGGGTGAGGCTTGCTTGATTCCCTTTACCAAAGCATTATTTGTCAAGGCTGCACATAATTTGTCATATACAACAGTACCTAAAGGGAAAAAAAAATTTAGTAAGTGTGATTTTCTGCAACAGCTCCATTCATGTCATGCTTCATTGTATGCTTTACTCAACAAAGTACTGTACAGAACATACCAACTCTTAATCATTTCCTTGGTTCAATGACTCCATGGGCACATTTGTTAAATAATGGATCTTCTAAGCCAGCATGTTTATTCACAACATGACTCGAGAAGCTTTTAAACTTTGCCCAAATGACTCTTCCATTACCACTAAAGGTTGAAGTGGCACTCCAATGAAGGTGTTTCTCGCAGGGCTTAATCCATTCAGCCAACATTTCACAACCTTTTTCTTTTGAGATTTTCGACAGAACTTTTCTTATTTCTGTTGAAATAAAAAAAAAAACAAACAAGAACATTACAATTATATATATAGTTCTCACACACAATTTAAACGTTTATTATCTTTAACTTCTCACCAGATCTTGAACCTTAGTTACAAGGCTGTAGCTAGACACACTGCTTTTCAGGCATTTTTTTTTCCTTTCAGCTCAATCAAGACCCTGTTACCCCAGACTGTCTTCTGCTTCAATTTCAGATACAGTAGTTATTAACTTTTGAAAAAGACATTTTGCTTAAGTTAAAATGATTTACAAACATGCCCTGGTACCAGGAAAGTTGTTAATTGTAAATGTCAACAACTTCATCAACTAAGTACTGGGCATGACAACATTGCTAAATTTAGGGCAAAATTGAAACTTTATTCTTTCTGTTGATACCTTTTTGACACCTATATGTGTGATATTGTTGAAAACAATGGAACAAAGACCCTTTGAAATTAGTCTTACTAACTTTTCTTTAGATGCCAGATGTCAAAGTAGTGGGTAATTTGGGTAAGAACTTTCTTCATGTGGCTGGCTATGGACACATGCCTATCTAAAATAAATGTTGTGATGAGTAGGCCATAACCAATCAAGTAGTTCATACACTGTTTGAAGGCCATAAATTCCATTGCAGGGCTGCTACCTGCTTGATTTCTCTACGAGAAAAGAAACAAAAAGAAACATAATAAAAAAATTGCTTTAGTCTGGTTGGCTATGGATAAATAGCATGGAAGAAACTTGCCGAGATGTCAGTCTTCTAGCAGCGATGTAACATAGGATGGCTAACACTATAAAATTATCATAAAAAATAATCAATTAGAGAGACAGAGCTACTTTACCTGAACAAGGGCGAAATGTATTATCATTGGGATGGTGCAGCAAAAGATAGTGTGGGCTCCAAATTTGGCACTATGGCCCATGCTATCATGCCTGCCGTCCCCTGCAATGGTAACTCCACTAGGGAGGTTCTTCAGCCTTGAAAGAATTTTAGTTTGGTAATCTTGCCAATACATCTGTATGGTTGGAAACAGTTTGGTCTGAAAGTACAAAAAATGTGTAGGTATTTTTGTAAACAAACATACAATGTACACTGTAGTGACAGATGTTAGCTATAGTAGCCTGGACCACTAAAAGACTTAGGGCCGTAATTCACAAACGTTTACCTTGTACAGTGGTCCTTAAAGATTTCAACAGCAGATGAGTACCATTGTGTACAAAAGTGCTATTTCATATGTTCAACAACAGATGAGTACCATTGTGTACAAAAGTGCTATTCCATATGTTCAACAAAAAGTAAAATAAATAATGAAAGCATCCTACAAATCTTCATACCCTTTGGTATTTGAAGAATGTACCAAGAGAGACACAGCCAAGGCCCATGTGCTTAAACATCTGAAGGACTTTGGTGGCTGATCTTCCCGTAAGGAGAATGCATAAGCAAAGAAGAAAGTTGCCTGCGGGGATGCGATAGCCTGGTATCAGCGGCTGACTATACCAAGTACTCTGTTTCATGCATTCTGGATTGTTGCAGGAGGTTTTTACAACTGCCTCTGTGCCAATCTCGCTTGTTTGGACTGCTGGGTTGTCAGCCTTGCATATCTGACAAAACCTGAACAGAAGTAATAACTGGGACAAGAACACAAAGTGCTTGGGCTGTGTGCGAAGATTTTTGTCCTTTATTGACAACCTCACAGAAGATGAAAATTATAATTATAATTACTGTACCTAAATCAAAATAAATAATCAAGTTATAATACCGTTGTACTACTATTTCATAACACTAGTAAGTATTCACCATAACAAACTACTCATACGAAAGCTATGCTCTAACCCTTTGGGTTTGTCTCCATTTTCTTCTTCCGTCTCAGTTTCTGTCTCAGTTTCTGTCTGACTTTCATACAATGAGCCTGATTCAGCCTGGTCCTCCACTTCCACTTCATCTAACCCATCCACATGTTCATCCCCTTCATCAACTTCAATATCTGACTCATCAGCTTCCACATCTTCAGCAGAATCTGTGGTATGCAGGGTTTGGGCTTCAAATTGTAGCTTTTCCACTAAAAAGTAATAAATTTCAGTTTTTCTTATTTTACAATATAAAAGGTTAAAAGTCATCACAGAGTACATGGCAGGATAAACAGAAATATGCAAGGTACTATTAAAATTGCACACCCAATAATAATTATTCACGAAAGTGTAGGTGGATGTGGGGGTTATCTACCTTGCTGCAAATGTTTTAGCATATAACACAAGTTGAATAACTAGCGGACTAAAACATCACTTTCGGTAAACAGCGATGCGCGAAGGCAGTTGTTTCTCTTTAGCTGCTTGGAGGTGAATAGTACTTTGCTAATCACCTCTGAGTTAACCAATCAGCATGAAAAGCACAATTCACTTGTGTGGTATAACTAACCATTATTCACCTTGGTGGCGGTGAATCTGTTGGACATGTACTAAGCCACCTTAATATACACCACACAGGTTGAATAACTAGCAAACCAAAAGATTACTTTTGTTCACTTGTGTGGTATATACTACTAAACTAGGATAGTTACAACAGTGTCTACTGCAATCTATTTTGGCTGCACAATTTAATATGTTGATGTTGTTGTTTACATGATTACTTATTATAATAATGACAATAATAAAAATGATAATTTTCTCAAACAGAAATTTTACATAAACCCTGGATCACAAAGCAAAAAATAAAAAATAAAACTCAGAGAAATCAATCCCTTTGTAAGCCTTGTAATCCAACTGTATGTATTCAATTGATTGAATTATACCTTTTCTTCGCAAATTCTTCTGTTCCTTCCTCCGGCTCTTTAAATTCTCCTTCATTGATCTCAATGTATTTTTCAGCCGCCTTATTTCTTCCTTCGAAGTATGTAATAGATTCTTCAGCTGACAATTTTCGTCTTTCCACACTGAACAACTGGGGCATTCGCTCGGGCATTCTTCCTCTCTGCTTGAGTTGTCGGCTTGGGGTATATGGGAATCTTCGGTGCTGTGGTCTTCAACACCAGCCGGTTCGTCTGCACCACTCGCACTAGCATTCAGCTTTTGCACTTTCGGATTGGGTTCGTCTGTCTCCACTGTCGAAGATTCCCTATGGCTTGCCATCGCTGCTTTAAGAGCCTAGAAAATAATATATGTACATGATTTTTAAGGCTTGACTAAGCAAGGGATTATAAACATTTCATTCTTAAAACGACAAGACAGAAACGTAGTACTTGTGAAACATCTCACCATTCTTTTGTCTCGATCACTCAAGGATTGTTCGTCTTCTAGTAGTTCCCCTGCATGAACAGTCGGGTAAGCGGTAATCCCGAAACTGTCTCGCAGTAAATAAGGAACTGATTGGGCACGTTTCTGTTTTACAAAATCCACCCATCTTTTCCGTCTTTTGTTTGCCTCTGGATGCTCATCGCCGTAAAATGGTATCGTATGAAGCGCTACTCCATTCTCTAAGCTTCTCACATTGGTACAACCTCCAACGACTCATCTGTGTGGCATATTTCCTGCTATTTTCGGCAAATATCGATCTAACATAGACAAGGAAATTGTGCGAAATGGAGGGACGTCACAGTAGTCACCAGGCCCTTGATCCTGAAAACACGGTTGTGAGCCAAAATGGTGGTGATTTTAGTACTATTTTCCGTACTTCAACGAGGCATAAAAAATCGAGGATTTGACCAAATCAAAAAATTTTTTCTATGAAATGCATTTTGGCGCATTTTGGGAGATGATTGTGCCATGATGATCCATCTTCTCATACAAACACATACAAAGAAGGAATTTCAGAAATGAAATACAGTAGATTCGACATCAAAGTTCATTTTTTGGTAAAACTGCAAAAACAGTTTGAAAATAATGTGTTAAAATGGCTCGTCTTCAATTTTTTGTATGTTTTAAAATATTCTGTGTTGGGCAGTTCGTGCGACGTGTTTAAAGTACAAAACCTAATTATGTGTACTTTCAATTCGGTTATAAATAGAAATTAAATTGGCATTGGGAAAATCAACTTACCTTGTTCTGTGCCTTCTTTGGGCCTTTTATTCTGGGCGTTGAAGAGTAACTTGTTTTGTTTGCTTCATTTCGGCTCTCGAGCTCTGATGGCTGTATGTTGCAATAACGATTCTGTTCTGATGAAGAAATTTTTCCATGCTGCCATCACGGGTCGGTGCTCACAGCAAAAATGTCTCGTCAACAAGTGGCAAGAAGTTGTATCAAATTTCAATTATTGCTGATTTTCTTCCCAAATCGCTTGTGTATTTGCCCTACTCGGAAGCCTGTTCGCAGGCTTAAACTTTGCTTTTGATTTCAGTTTTATTTCAGTATGAAAATTGTTATGCACCTGCATTTTCTTTTTTACTGTGCTGGAAGTAAAAAGGTGACACAGCGAAATTGGCCAACTTCCAAAATATTTGGATCTGATTAGCCGGTGTGCCAAGGACGACTAGCCGGTGATTTGCGCCGGTCACCGGGGCTTATGGACATCCCTGATGGGGGACTTCCCAGAGAACAATACAGCTTCTCTGACCACCTCATTGGCACCAAGAATGAGATTTTTTACTATGCCCAGCGGCCATTTCCACCTGTTCTTTCTTCTGTTTGGACTATAACTACGTCACCAATGGCAGGTGTCTATCCCCGAGCAGTTGCTTGGGCTCGGTGTTTCTTGCAAAGGCTGAGCAAGTACTCCTTTGACCAATGTCGCGACACTGCCTCCTTGTACTTAAGCGAGTGCTTAGCTTTTGTATGAAGGCCAGCTGTTTCAATATAGTGAGGCTGCAGCTCTGGCAGTACTTTGCTATTCACAAACAGCATAGAGCTCAGTGTCAGAACAG
>Ga0099814_1207489_pt1 | contig 11411 bp, 6 predicted proteins | sample DipTnscriptome_2_FD_81131 | JGI IMG/M metagenome (GOLD analysis project Ga0099814, IMG submission 81131) | Coral microbial communities from Puerto Morelos, Mexico - Diporia T B metatranscriptome (Eukaryote Community Metatranscriptome) | ecosystem: Host-associated > Invertebrates > Cnidaria >... | reverse complement strand
GCGATCATGAAATATTTCATCCAATATTTGCTAAATTAGCATTGAACATAAAAAAAAACCTTAAATTGACGGCAAAGGTTCGTTGAAAATATCATATATTAAGTCTATAAATGCAAACACAAGGAAGACAGGAAAACTGGAAAAGGTGAGGTACTTTTTTCTAAATAGGTCTTGGTGTCTGGAAATTAACTTTAAATTGTTCTCCCCTGAACAATTCAGTGAATAACTTCATCTTGGTGTTGAACCAAAAGAAACGAAGGTGAATTTGGCTCTATGGCACATAAAATTTAGTCACAGTGTCCAGCATTTTAGGTTTTCCGGTATGCTTTAAACTACTGTATTCAGCCGCTAGTATATGTCTTTTTTAGAATTCCTTGTCCATTCCCGTCTAATTTGTACATGTGACGGTTTACCCAGGATTGCAGGTTTGATCTAAGCGCCGACAATTCGTAAATTTCTCTTGTCTTTGTCTTATGCCCCGCCCCAGTGGCCGTACGAAAGCAGGTACCTCATATAAAGTTAACTTTCGGGATGGATCTGTGTTGTAATTGATATGTTCACTGCAGGACAAATCTATGAAATTTAATTGAATTTAGGCCTCTTCAAAAAAATGGTTTATTGATTTTCCGATCTTTATATCTTAAATTCATTTATCAATTTCTAGCGCACAAGAGAGGTATAAGGCTATAGTTTTGAACATGGCGTTGTGGATCAGTTTGACTGAATTGAATCAGTTTTGGGACAGTTCGAAAAAACTTGTCGGTAAACGGCAAAGCAGTTCTATGTGCACATGTCTTATATCAAGGCAAAAATAGAAAACGAAGAAATTGAAAGGTCAAGATATGAGAAATTCAACCCCGGGTCAAATTAACGGCAAATGATTGTGATAAAATTTAGGGCGAAAGCCTGGCTTTGTCAAAATCTCTGTCGAGTTACATTGAAAACACAGCCAATATTTCCGCAGCTTACAGTTTGTTCCCCAGTATATTTTATTTAGTTGTCCATTTCTTTGTCTCTATTTTCTTGATTTTAACTTCGACTAAGCTATAAATTTAACACAAGTCAAGGAAGAAGCGAAATTATTAATTTGTGGAGATAACATTTGTGTACTGTAATACCTCATATGTTTCATTTCAGTGGGCAGCTTGTCAACAAATTGGAATGTTAGAGGTATTTTCATGATTGCGCTGTTACAACGGCACTCTTTGAATACGAAACTGTCCTTTTCCGTTCCGAAAATACCGACAGACATGCAGAGCGAATTGACATGCAGAAGTTTATAAGCAAGAGATTTCAGGCGGAGTCAGGTTTCTTTATCAAAATATTTATAGAACTGATTGACTAGAAGTTGCAAGACAATTTTGTCGAAAGCCAGGCACGTCTTTCACTTTTCACGCTCAAATATCTTGGAATTTCGGTGCCACAATACCTAAGAGGCGTTCTTCCCAGTTTTTATTTACAATTATTAAACCTGCATCTGAAATACCTCCAGAAAACCACGGTGCCTTAACACAACCGTCTATATGCTCTTGTGTTTCTCAGAAAGAAAGCTTCCATGTCTATCCGCTACTCAAATATAATCCCGTTGCTTTTGAAATAGGATTTTGATTAATGAACAGTTAACAAAAAAAATTTCCTGGTTAGCCTCTTTTAGTAATTTATATTTCATACAGTAAAATAGTTGTTAAAAGATTGCCCCATGCCTCTTATGTTATGCTCAGCTTGGTCTACGCTGGCATCCACTACCGCAGTAACATTTTACACACCTACAAACACTTCCAAACGTAACCCTGACCTCATTTTTCCAATTACTTAGTATTTACGGATTAAGAGCCCCACCAAAAAAAAAGCGATTGTAGACAGTGTGTTAATCTACCGCGAAAGATTTTCACACCAACGGCTTAACAAAATTTACTTATCAAAGTTGTTTTTGCGGCATTTGTGTGAAAACTTAATACGAATTGGGTCTTGAGTCTTGTAAAGAGGACCAAAATATCTGGCATCTTACATTTGAAAGAGGATTTAACGGTTACCTGTGACCTTTCCAAAGCTGATGTGATGATGGCTCACAAGTACACAAACTATCAAGTTGTTGGTAGCACGCCAGCAGACTGGCGTTTTCTAATAATGACTGTTATACTGTAATGTGGGAGTCATGAAAGAGTAAATGAGCATTTAACACCGTCAAGTTCTTGGATAAGTCTTCTAACGCGACTTGCTTTACGATAGTGGCGAACATTGTACTATTTACTAACCACATGGTAACATTTGCCAGTTTTACAGTTCAGCGTTCAAACATTATCTTTTATAAATACGTATCAACAAAGTACAAAAAAACATGGAAAATCTTACTGATCGTGAAAAACTGGAAACAGGCAAAGGTTAATTCAATAACAGATTCTGGCCGGTGCATGGAAACAAAGTAACAATGAAAAAGGGCGAAAACGCGGTATGAAAAAAAAACGACAAAAAAAATTATTCCACCCTGTGAATTTGGAACGAAAAGTCAAACTCTCCAAAACCGTGCTTTGCGATTCCCGGTTGTAACGTGTTCTAAATCGCAAAACATATCTTTGGATGTATTGGGATCTTTGGTATCGCTGAAAGTGAAAATCAATACAGAATTGCAATTTGTTTGAAAACGGTCAGAAGAGAGACATTACGGAAGCTTGGTACAGGCAAAAAGAAATTCAGATAATCATGATCAAAACAATCGATTGAAAGGCGAGAAAACTGCGACCAACTTAGAGCAGAGATTCTCAGTTAGTGATGAAAACTTAAGTCAGGAGTTTTCTGTTCCATTGCTCGAGAACCATAAATCAATTTTTAATTAAACTAATCAAAGCTTGTATCCTCTCGTCAAAATTCTGATTTTAGTACCAAGGCCATGATAAAAGCGATAAGACTGCAACATTTGTGTACTTAAGAAGTAGGCACGTTCAACACATGTGTCGCTCACTGAAACGTAAAGTCGACTGACCTCAAAGTTGCGACTCTTACTAAAAAAAAATGGAGTCTCTTTTTTTCGCAAATAGTCCACAATGTTATCTCAAGGTTGGTGAATACCCGTCCAACATTTTCAAGTCAAAGTTTTCGTGCTTTGGTCTCCTCTGTCGACGAGCAAATATCCTGATTCATTCCACTCTCTCCGTCTTCAAAATAGCTTATCAATTAAGCCGATTTTTTATAGCAGTCTATTTCATATACTTTTTATCATAGCTTGTAGCAATCTAATTTCCATTATAAAGTGATATTCTCACGGTTTTTTCCGCAGGACGCAATCTGCTTGCTAAAGTTGAATTTGTTTTCTCTCCTCTTCACGGTGAATAAAGTCCGGCCATTTACTGATTTGAAGAGCACTGAATTATTCAAGAGCTATTTCTAGAATTTTCGATCCATTATTCGTCTACATTTAATTGAGACAGTGATTAATGATACTACTTATACGCGTCTACTTATTTTTCTTGAGGCAAATTTTAGGTTTAAGCTTCTATAATTAAAATGATAATAAGTGTTTTTGTGTTGTTCCCAGCAAAGAAAAAGCACTTGCTCGCGCTTGTAAATTAAGCACTGACAGACTGGGATCTTGTTACTGAAGCATCTGGGCTTTTGCCAAAATCCTTTCTGTTTAGACTCAGTCTGAAAGAAAAAAAAAGCTAAAAAAATAGTACCGTTTTTGGCCTAAATCATAGTGCAGGGAAAATTTCTATCATCCGTGGCGTTGCTTTGTTTAACTTTTGGCCCATCAAATGCAATTAGGCAAAGGGCATGCCTATTAAATCGTATTAGACCAAACGTGCTACTCTTGAGACGGCGACAGACTGACTGGTGAGTCAACATAAATGGTTATTATCTCTACGTGAATGAGTGTGTAAATATGTCAGCTAAAAAAAGGTTTCATGTACTGAACAAGAGAATAAACGAAAGGGTTGCACGAATAGATATTCACGTGACAAACAAATGGCGCTATGCTTCAGCGACAGCTGTGGCAAGGGAGGCGTCGAGTCAGGGGTCGTTCCGGAGGCTTTTTTATTTCACTCGGCGTGTTACTCTTGAAGTTTTTCAATCAAAAAAAACAATGTTCAAACTCCTTAGTTAAGAATTAATATTTCCGATGGGACTGTTTTGGACCGTCTCCCATGCTCTTGAATTATTAATTCTTTAATTAATGAAGGCATTCATGATCACTTGAAACCGTAGGAGAGATCGCAAACATCGAGGATTAAAAATTCTTTTAATGGTATCAAACCTAACGTTATCAAAGACGCAATTGTAATTCTTTCTCGATTATTTGTCAAGGTTCGTGTTTCCGTCGTCATAGTTCCAGCAATGGCGTACCTCAATCTGCAGTTTACCCACAATTCCCTAGTACATAGTTTGATCCAGATCTCCGACGGAACGTCAGCCGCCACAAAATCTTCGGTTTCTCACAAACTACTGAATTTCACTGCTTTAATCCATTCCGTTCTTTCATTTAGCCGCTTCAAGCTCAAGATCCAAATAGGAAATCTCCCGTTACTGGTGGCATATATTTTCTTTAATGCTGGATCTTAGAATTTGTTTGTGCCAGCTCGGCAAATAGGCGTGAAAAAAGACGTTAAATTTCTATGTTGGTAAGGTGGAGACGACAACATCAAAACACTCAGTGAGGTTGACTTACAAAGCTGAAATGTTTGCACTTAAGCTAAATCCTCGGGACACATTATACAATGATTACATTCTCGCTTTGTGTTGTATTCTACCAATCATTCGGGAACTGCTTTGTCGTTACTTCTTTTTGATCTGAAACTTCCTTTTATTCGGCTTAAAATTATTCTTAGAGGCATCCCAGTGAGCCCGCAGTTTGGAGGCTTTGCAATGGAAAAAAGACATCGACAAACAAGCGACGAGTGACACTTTTACAAGCCACGAGGACACCACATGACAATTAAACTGTTCAGTTGTCATAGTCTATGCTGTTGCTCAGTAACCCTTAAACCTTCTGATGTCTTCTTTGATCTATTACTGAACAAACGCCCAGCATCAATTTACTTGTGTTATTTTCGTTATTTCATCTATGCGTCTGTCCTCCAATAGATCATAAGTGAGAGCCAATCAAAATGTGACAATAATTCGATTCGGATAGACGATTGAAGCTGCTCTTAAAACTGAGAATTATCCTTAAATTAAGGCCAGGGATTTTAGACTTAAAAACACACAAAATTGTAGGTTGTGTGCTGTAATACTTTAGCAAATGTCTACTTAATCAATAAGACTCTCTTTTTATAAGCGATAGTAACCTCTCCTCGTTGACTATTTGCTCATAGAAAACTCGGGCTCGTAATTTCATTATCAAATAAAAACAGTAAACGCTTGGTTTGTGTTCGTTAACGTTAAAAAAAAGCACGAGATAACGTGATTAAAATTTCGAGTGACTTTGGCTAGGAACTCAAGATTTCCGGCTATTTCTGAAGTTCTTTCATTCTTTTTCAAGTGCTCTTTGAGTGTTTTCAAGATTTTGTTAGTATTTCCTTGAGAGCGGTTGAAGAAATTATGACAAAGAATGAAATTTCTTGTAAAATGTTCGCTTTATATTTAGCTATACTTCAATATTAAGGGATTTCTTCGTCCGATGGTTGTGTAATAATTAGAATTCCTTAGTATGTGCAGGGTGGCTTCAACAATTCTAATTTTAATGCACCAACCATGAAAGGAAGCTAATCTTGCCGGTTTAAAAAAAAAACAGTGAAAACTTATCTTGGTATCATTTTCAGCGTGAAGCAAGAACATCAGAGAGGACCGCGCAATCCAGGGGCATTTTTGTCGATTTTGCTTCACCGCGAAAACTGATCTCCAAGGTTCGAGAATCTTACTTCAAGGGCTCAAGTGGAAATCGTAAACAAGTTGAGTTCTTCAGTTAAGCCCTAATGAAATGGCTGCTGTCGTGAATCAAAACCTCCTTGAGAAATTTTTTACTTTTCTTAGTGCAGTGACTTTTAGTAGACTACATTGCGCATGCTCCATAGTCGAGCCTGCTGCGTTTGGCAGGCTTGTGTTCCCTATCATTAATTAAAGGTTTCTGAAAATGTCAGACTGAAACAAATGACTTCCCGTCCAAACGACGATCACTTGCCAATGGAGGCTTTTCATGGGGTCCTTCCATTCCTTGGGTCAAATAAGTGTGGTCGAGAAATTCAGCGTGGAATAAGAATGACCAACGTTACTGAGCACGATCAAAATGATGGGAGGGAGCAAGTGAGAACTTAAATGACTTAAATCATTTGATCTCTGTTGAATTATTTTCTCGGATTTTCAGTCATGAAAAATTAGTTCATTTAACAAAGCTGCGGCGATAAATCTAACAAAATCTTAGACGTGCGAGACTTCGGTGATAAATCCCTCTGGCTGAATTTAATTAAAACGCTCTTTCCCAAAATAAATGCAGTGAAGGTTATATTTCACATTCCAGGCCTGACTATCATAGCAGTTGGCAAAGGGATAAAGGTTTCCGAGATGCTGCAACGAATACTTGCAGTAATTTCGAAGTTGTTGTTTCGTGAACAGGACAGTCCAAATTGGCATAAATCGCAGGGGTTGTTTGATTGAGCTGATTCTTTGTTCTTTTGGTTTTTTACACTACCATCAATGCGAGATGTATGGGATCCCGTAATCACGCCAAGCATCCTACCCACAGCGCATGCTTGATAGTCAAACCCTATCCACACTTCGCTGGAGAGATTTGAAAACCCCGGATTTTCGTTCTCGTGTGGACGTTTTGGCGTCACGAAAATCATTTGATTCCCGGGCCGAGTTTTTCCTCTAACACAAATCTAAAATGACCGGTGATTATTGCGTTTTGAAATTCCTTCGTGTAGTATGTCTAGTATGGACGAAGCCTTAACCCAACTCTCAACTTACTTCTCCTCAGTTCGGCCTAAGGTAGCGCAAACAACTGCAAATAGTCTAAATCTCGAATATATTCATTCGCGTTCTGCAGTTTTGAATTTGTAGATGATCACTTCTCAAACCAACAACGACCAGGAGCCGATTTCTGAAGCAATAGAGTACATAGTCGGCATGAAATTGTTCTCTACCTAAAATGGGAGAAACGGTCTCGTAGGGATTGGCGATGGCCATCTTAGTGGCCTTGAGAAAGTGACTACACGCAAGGCCGACTAAACTGCACGGAAGCTACATATCATGAAAATGTCAAAGTTTAAAATTAAAGGTATGGCCTTTTTTCAGGGTATTCTTTGTCAGAATCTAAAGAAAATTTCGTGCCTTTCAAAATTTTGCAATTTTAAGTTATATAATTCCATACCCTCTGATTAGTCTTGAGTTTGTTTTGGTTCATTATCAATTACAATTGATTAGATCCTCCACGATGACAGAATCCGATACTTCTATTTTGTTACAAATTTAGTGTATGTTTATCCTCGTGCCCATTGCGCACTTATGCGCTGGCCGTTTTCCTTACAGGTGAAATCTATAGCCTGAAGGCTTTTTAGCATTAAATTGGCTGAGGTTTGCAACTATATGTTACATTTTCCATTATCCCATATATAATGGAAAGATTTTCAATGCTATTTGTGTATGCATTGGTTATATGTTACATTTTCCGTGCGAAATGCTGTGAAACCACCACTTGTCAGACCCTAATTTACCCTAAAGCCTCTTTATAAAGAGGTATTTTGTTTGAACTGTAAAATAGGGCTGAAAGGGGGCCTGCTTGACGGCTGCGGGGCTAGTAGTTTGTTAATTACCTTTCCAACAGAACTTTGTACAACTCGAGCCGAAACTGTAAGTTAGTTCAGTTTGACCTGCCCATGAAAAGTAACAAGTCGAGAAAGTAGAGTACCGGAGGCCTCGAATCACTTCTGGGTGACGACGAGTCAGCTTAAGCCGACGATGTTGATATCTTGTTAAAAATAAAATAAAATAAATGTTAAAGACCTTGGATGAAGGAAATTTGTCATGTTCGAATTTCAAGGGAAACAAACTCCACGAGACTGAGACCTAGCGAATTCGTTATATCCCGATTGCATAGTGCAATGAAAATTCAAACATAAAACATTAACATAATAATCCTCAGCTTGATAGAATGAAAAATAAAAACAAAACTAACAGTTTTAATCAAAAATAAGTGAGAACAATCGCTAAACTCGATGTCCGTCAAGTTTTAATGGTACGGCCGGCTGCCCGTACAAAATTGTTTAAATACAAATCGTCTAGCCGCTGACGATGTCGCGCGATAAACTTAAAACTGAGTGTGATTTCCACCAACTTCAAGAACGGGTAATGAATATCAATTTTGTTGCTATTTTCTTACCGTGGAACAGTAACTATCACGTGTTTTTAAAACTGATTACAAGTTAAAATTCGGCGATACATCGGTTGTTGATGTTTTTCGAGAGATACACCAGCGTGTTCTTACCAGTATAATATTGAAAGTCCTTTGGTGAAAATTCGAAACACTATATTTAAGTCCAAACTTGAACAATGAAGGCAATCGAAGTCAGAGTAAAAATATTTTACTCTTGTTTCAAGTGCAGGGATGACAGTTTTTAAATCACCACGGATTTAGGATAAATCTAATACCATAAATTTACTTCAAGAGCCACACCGTTTAATCGCATTCCATGTTTTTTAAATTTGCAGCTAAATGTAACGATTCTTTAAAGATGGCTTTCCAACTGATCTTGTTAAATTGAGTTTAAATAGATTACAAACAAGAAGTCCGTAAAAAGCATTGAACATACCAGTTTCAGTTGCAAAGTGCAACAAAGGGCCTCGTGTTCGGAGAATTCAAATCGTCGTCTTCGCTAAATTGATCGACCGGAGAGCCAGCAGAACACTTTTAAAGAAACCAATTGCAAGCAAAGATTGACAGGAGCTCTTTGCACGCGCGCATGACAGCATGCCACTAAATGAACACTTGAATGGCATTCTGTGTCGTTTTTTGTCCTCACAATAATGGATAACCAGAAGAAAGCTGAATAAATGAATTATTCTTCCGCTGGTAGACATCAAACTGTCAACATTTTTCACAACTGCAGACATGAAGACGACAAGAACTGACGTTTCTTACTGCACCTGCTTCTTGTTCCCGCGGAGATGAATTGTATTTACTGCAGACAATTCCTAGTATAGACGCATTACTGGTGGAAAAATGTGAATTTAATGCAAATTTTGGCAATTTTGTTGCTTAAACGTGGACACTTTCAATGATAATTAACAAAAAGCAGTTGAGTAAATCAAATAATGGCCTTCTTCTTACAGCAACCCTTTCGCTATACATCACTGTAATAAACTACTTTTCTATTCTTCCGGCATTTCACAAAACAAATTCCAAATTTTCCACCCACGTAACTTTGTTTTGGATAATGGGCAATAAATACCTGCGAGAATTTATGTTGCTTGGTGATATCTGCCCTAACTTGTTTTTTTACAGGTGACTAATGTGTTGTTTTCCGTGGCGCAATATCCTTTCATCGCCCAAAAAGACTCTTTCTTCTTTGAACTTTAAAAATTCATCTGAAACCAAAGCCCCAAGTAGTTAAGCCTTCCTATTCAACAGACTGATTTTAAGAATCGTGTAAATTAATGCTTTTCCTAGACCGTTAATTGTAATTTTCTTCGGTATAAAGCGAAGAAGGAACAGGAGAGGGGTGTGACGAGAAAGACTAGAGACTGCTTAATGATAACCAAGTTAGAACGTCTGGCTAAAGTTTTAACACTGTTACAAACTTCCCGGCTAAATGAATGTAGCTTTTTTAGGTATTCAAGAGGATCAAGAAGAAAATCGAAAATGTAAATGTAATATAACTCTGCTTTAATAGATTCGTAACTGAAAATCAAGCAGTAAAATTTATTTATACAGTAGCGAACATCGTTTTTGTAAATTATGTAGAGAACAGCAAATGTGGTTGAAACACGATTCAATTACAAACATTTTTAAACTGCCTTACGCGATTTTTTAGGACACTGAACTGCAAACCTTTGTAATGTTATAATTGTGTTGCTTATGAAGGCAGCTTTGCCTTGAATTTTTATTCAAATAGGTACAACGCTGAACATCTGGTGCTGTTTATATTGAGCGCAAATTATACGAGGGTGGAAGACAAATTTTTCAATCAAACATCTCAGTTGATAAATGGCATTGAAGCTTTATTTTGTGATGACAAAGAACCAGCGATTAAATAAGGTTTTCTTGAAAGACAGTTCGGGAAAATTTGAATATCCAAAATTCATTTGAGATCAAAGAAAATGGAAGACGTGGAAAGACAGAGAGACAAGACGTTGACAAAAGTACCTGCAATCTAATAAAATATTTCAAGGCTGTACAATACGTTCTTCTACGATGTTCTTTCTCGCAAATTTTAAAATCTTTTAAGGTATAAGTAGTGAGCCTGACCATTTCTTTTGAAGTCTAAAGATTATCTATTATATGCTTCTTTCAAAACACATGGTCATCTTCTTCTCTTCAATATAAACATAGAATGAAATATTATGTTCTGTTGTTTCCCTTGATGACGGCGAAAGTCATTAACCGGAGGCTTGAGGACATGCCATGTGCTACTCTTGCCGCGTTCTGTTTTCCTTTGTGTCGGGGACTTCTTGTCTTCGAAGACTACGAACTAACCAACAGGGAAGGTCGCCGGCAGAAGGCAATCATGAAAGAACTTTTAGTGACATCATACGCGAGTCATAAATCGAAACACGTCTTCAACCTCGTTCCCAGGGTCCTCTCTCTTCCTACCTCGAGAAAGTATCCTGGTTGCGGCTGGTCACGTGTCTGCTAGACTTTTGCAGATTCCAGAGATGTGATTGAAGGGAGGGGCTGGAAAGTTAAAGTTTGTCTCAGCACGCTTCCCTACTGAGCCCAGTAGGGGAGTGCAATTTGTAACCCTCCCGTTGTGGATCGGCAAAAATCACAGCGAAGGCATTGACACATTCGATATACATTCGTTCCGTAAGAGTTTTGTACGTCGTATATTCGCCTACAAAGGTAGTTTTGACTTTGATTGAATTACTCATCGACAGTTTGACGGTCAGCCCATTCTGTGCGGCGAAATAATTTTTCGAAGAACTTGATATCAACAACGTCTGCGTGATGATTTATATTTTTCGATCGGCAAAATCACAACATTAACGACGGCATTGATGCATTCGTTTAGAGTTTGCCTACGTCCAGTGTTTGGCCAAGAGACTAACTATAAATTTGATTGAATTCATCCATTTGAAAGTTTGACGGTAATTCGATTATCTTCAGTGAAAAATTTATTGAAGAACTGGACAACAACGACATCAGCCGCGCGTTTGCAAAATCCAACGGCTTTCGTTTCAAAACTGTTTAGCGGTAAGTCCAGTCGAGAGACTAGCTTCTCATTAAATTCAATGAATCCCATCGAAAATTTGACGATTATTTAATT
>Ga0099814_1203447_pt1 | contig 11411 bp, 3 predicted proteins | sample DipTnscriptome_2_FD_81131 | JGI IMG/M metagenome (GOLD analysis project Ga0099814, IMG submission 81131) | Coral microbial communities from Puerto Morelos, Mexico - Diporia T B metatranscriptome (Eukaryote Community Metatranscriptome) | ecosystem: Host-associated > Invertebrates > Cnidaria >... | reverse complement strand
AGATTTGAGTGACAACATGATCAGAGAACTTTCCGATTCGCCGTTCTCCGGTTTTCGCAGACTCTCAGAACTGTAAGTAAACCTTTTTCTTCTTCTCTTTTTCTGTTGAACCTGACCGGAAATTTTTGCTATTGATAGCAACATTGCATAAGCTGCAAGTTGCTAAATAAACAACCTTGAACCCCATCTGTTTCGTGATTATGCGTTTGAAAAGAAAATAGCGCGATGTATGTAAACAATTATCCAATTAGACTTTGCGAGCTTGTTTATTTTAGCGCTCCTGAAATCTGCAGGAGTATTGGTTCGATTTTCATGCCATGCAAACCTTCTTTTGTATTGCCGCATTATTTCCTTTCGTCAGCAATGAAAATATATATTTCAGGATATCTCGCTGAGTTTCGGGAGTGAAATGGGATAGTTTTGGGGTCAAATTAAAACCGAAGTTGCTAGAGTTTTGCGGTTGAAAATAATAAATGGCCCAAAATTGACGATTCCACCATCTGTAGCTCTGTGCACAACGCAGCTTGGAACAACACTTCCATTTGGTTTAAATTTTCTCTAAGCATTGAACGCTTGGATGAAATACACCCGGGACTGCACAAAGAGACCTTGTTTGCTGTTTAATTTTAGATGGCGCTTTGTTGTTTTTAGAGCTTAAATACAATTTTTTTTAAATACAATTTTTTTTAAATACAATTTTTGTTTTCTATTAGACTCGTTTATTGCTCAAAGAGTAAAAGGAAAACATTGATTACCTTGGAACAAACACCGAACACTCCATAAATAGTCCAAGCCGTATTGAACAATTTATTGATCGGGCCTAATTTCAGCAAGTTTTTTTCCTCAGCAGAGTTTTTTTAAGTGTTTTTTTTCGCTGGTGAAACCTTCTTCCTGTTCTAGGCATGTAGTCGCACACGCTAAAATGGTTGGTTTCGTTAGATATCTTTCATCGTGGGTTAAACCCAGACCTCTTCATTCGGCCTGTAGGCTACCTTTAAAGCTACCAATGATGTCTTTTCAATATCGTTGGGAAATCGCTTTTAGGGTAAACCAAGGGCAGCTCCTCGGAAACGTTGAAAGTGAACGTGATGTTTAATTTCCTTTTCTTTGTCGCGTGTGGAAAATAAATGTGGGAAAACAACCTATTTTTTTTATTCTCTGCGTGTAACTCTTTAACAAAGAGCACTTTGTCGATATTGTTTGTTTTTAGTTTTGGTATTCCAGGTTACTTGGGTGTAACGTATGGTAAAGCCTGTTTTCATAAATAAGCGTCCAAAAATGGAACCATAGCTTTAAAAATACACCTTAAACAGAAGGTAGAGGTCGCTGTTTTTCTCACGTTCTCAGGAAATAACTTGAGCTTCACATCACCGTTTCATTGTAGATTGTTAACCACATCTTAACCGCAAGGAAACTGTTTTTGTTTGGTGTGTGGGAAGTATTTCTCTATGAGAAACGGATATTTCAGTGTGCGGATATGCAAAAATAAACCCTGCGCCTGTATGCCTGCTCATTAGTCATGTCGTCTTCCGACTCTTCCATTTGTTCAATTGTTGAAGTTTGATATCGCTCGTTAAAAAGTTTTTAAATTTTTTTTGCGGTCGAAATCCCGGAAATGGAGACTTTCAGAATCGTCTCTGTTTTGATTAAAAATAAATGCGTCGAACTCCTGACAATCCATCAACATGAGATACCTTGCACACATCACGAAAGCATTCCATCTCCCAAAATTATACCATTGGCCTTACACCAAACAAAGTGAGAAATATCCAAAATTTTGCCTGCAGATATCCTGTCTATTTCCGCAATGTATCTCTAGAAGAAAATAATTCTCGTATTTGACTGCGTTGGCGTGCCGGTGGTATCCAGAGTTCACCTTCGAGTAGGTGAATAAGTGGAGGTTATTCAATACTAACAAGAAAATGCTCTTACACCCATTCACTTACTTTTGAACCATTTTTAGTCTATTACAATGTCTGACGTTAAAAGCGCTATTGCAGGGTTAGTAGCTCGCCTTAAAACATAATATTCCATGTATTAATTTCATGTATTGTCTATTTTCAAAGAACATTTTTTCGGTGTTTTTTTTTGTTTAATCCTCGCAGGATTCTAGATGCCTTATCGGCTCCAAACCAAATGTATCTTATTTTGTTAAACGCTTTAAACTTTAATCTGCTGCTCAGTCTAATGGCGTGCAGTTTATATAAAACAAGTTCTTAAAATAACTTGAAACGGCACGCAATATGCAAGCGCGGACATACCGACACCAAAACGATTCGTTCAATTGACTTACACTTTTAATGCGACAATTTAGAAGCATTCTCGTGTTAAACCAATCTTACAAGGATTTAAAATCTGCGAAAACATACTCTTTATACCTTACAAATCTCCGAAGCTTTGTGAGAGGAAGGTTAAAAAGTGCGACCTTTTTATTGGCATCATTTTTGAAAGACAAGAAAGTCAACTTCAGTTTTCATAAGTATGTCTCACCCACCGATTTAACAATAAACATAATTCTTCTTTGGAATTCTCTACGCTGTCAAAGTAGTAAATATTCTATCTCAGTTACTGGATTTGTACCTCATTGTTTATCGAAGTTTTCCAATTAAGTCGGTCAAAATTCACTTAGAAATAGGAAGACAAATAGATTGATTTTAGTACAGAACGGATAAGTAATGATTTTAGTATGGTCAATCGAAGAAATTTCCGAAGAATCAAGTCAAAGCCAGTGCAGACGAAAGCGATCAGGGATGAGCCAGTGGTTCAGTAGAGCACGCGTCTCCCATCAAGTGGGCCCGGGCGGTGCCATTTCTCGCCTTGCTTCGAGGATTCTCCGGGTACTCCGATTTTCCTCCCACTACAAAAACCGCTATCTACAAATTCCAATTTGAACAGGACTAGAGGACCCGCATGAAAAACAGCTAAGGATGATGTCACTTATGTCCAGGATTGAACTCAAGTATTGTTCAATTAGTACTTCATATTTGGTAAGGTTATCTGACATTTTCATATTACTTCATATTTGACAGAATTGTGTGTGTTTTGGTGCCTTTTCACCAATGAGGACACTTTGTGATGCTTATCATAAGGAATTTGAATCTCATTAGCGTTCAATCCTGGATATATCTGGATGATGTGTCCTCTCTCTCAATATTTCAAATAATCACACTTTGGTCAGTCATCGTTAGGCAGGGTTACTAGAATTGCTACTAGAACAACTGTTTTTAATATTATGGACGCCCTGGCGAACAAGCGATATCAAGAATTTGCCCAAGGTGATATGCTGTTCTTTTAGCTTGATATGCACTCGGTATGTCATATGTCAATCGCACTAGACTTGTGTGTAAAATCTATTTTTGTTACCACTGTTTGAAAATGATTTGGACGTGTTCGTGAAAGTTTCGTTATCCCTGAAAACAGATCGCTTTTGCATTAAGTCAAAACGCTCGACTTGCTGTAGTTGTCCTCTTTTATGATAAAATGAAATGAATCAGTTATATCATTAATAAAAATGGAATCCTTCCTATCTATTTGTTGTGCTGGTTGGCTCTTATTTTTGGCTTGCATCCGACACGGGGGGTCTTCCGTGTTTTTTTTTTTCTAGAGGACGGTTTGTTTTTTTAATACCAGATGTCTATAAGAAGTTGACGGAAAAGGAAGACGATGGCCTGGCAACGATATATCAAAAATATTATTAAAAATTAAGCTCTTCAATAAAAAGAAGATAAAGCAAAGATATTTTATTATTTTCCGATGTGCGCAAGCATATTCCAACACGACTTAAATTTCAGGCTTAAACTTAAGGGTACTACATATAAATCATAAATTGGCAGTTTCCAGTTGTTATAAGTTCTAGATATGTGACAATTAACTCGTATATTAAACTGTGATATTAACCATGACAGTCTTAAGTGGCTCTCTGAAAACTCCGTTGACCAAACGGCAAGGAACGTTTCCCTATTGTTTTCTATATAAAACCGTAGTTAACTATGATAAAACATAGTAAACTTGCTTTATTGTCGATGGCTTCCATATGTTTGAAATCTGTTTTTTAGATTATATTACTGATGGATTTAAGAAATCCAAGGCAATTTAAGATTTTAGTAGAATGATGTATCTCTAGTAATTTTTGTTTATCACAGATACGCTCGCGAACAGATTCCGACTTTTAACTATCAGCAAAGGATGGAAAGCAAATGGCATTTCTTTACTTTTCCAAAGCTTAAGATGTTAGATAATTTGATAATTCAGTAGAACTAATTTAATTCGACTGGGAAACTTTTTCAGTCCAAGGCGACAGACTGGAATCTATATTAAACATTTATCAAATATATTTTAGTACATACACTTGACAAAGCCTGAAATGAGTGTTTGTTAGCCGCAAAAAAAGCCATATTACACAAATAGGAGTCTTGGTTTTGCTATAATCATAGAACGTTTGTCGTCTGTTGAAAACCTTCTTGAAGCTCCCGTTTTATAGTGCGCTAAAATGAACAACGGCCAGAGAAGAATGACCTCTGCCGTGGTTGTACTTTGGGTGCATATAACCTTGTGTTGTTACAGTCTCCCAACAAAGCCTTTCTTTGTTTGGGCGTTCACCTCCCTAAATGTCGGCTTACTTTAGAGTATTTTTAACAAATTTGACCCGATTGAAAAACCCCATGAAAGAAAAAGTACGCCTCTGAACGATTTGGTGACATAAGACAGACAAGCGGTAAAATTCACTATTTCTTTGAAAAATGGCATCAGGCCAACCTAAGAGTAAAGAAGCATGGTGGAGATGCGATATGTGACTTTGATTGCGGTACATCATTCAATGGAAACTAGCACTCTGTTTTGCGGTTTGGAGGGTACGAGAGAAGTGTAAGAAGTTAAATGCTCTCCAAATATCCCAAGTGCATTGTAACTCTATGATCTGACACACAGCTAAAAACATGAATCAGTTGTTTCATAACATTGACAATGGAAATCAATTTCTCCCTGGAAGCAAAGTTAAGATGCACGCTAACGTATATTGCGTTTGATAGCGCGGCTTTGCGAACAGTACCTAGCCTTGTGGAAACGTGGGGACGGTAAAAATAACACCTGAAAGTGAAGGAATATGTACGTACTGTGTACACAGCAGTGTCAGTTTAAAAATGTCATTTTTTAGAGCAAAGGCTAAGAACGATCGAATAGCGAGGAATATTTTTATTTTTTAGGAAACGGGCGTGATCGTGATTTTTGATCCTAGGGTATTCCAACATCATAACAATCCTTAACCTGTTGTTTTCTGCAAATATGTTAATAAATTCGCTTATTTCTCACCAAAAGTGAGGACGTTTTCTTAAGGCTGAGCCTAAGAAAAACTGATATTAATTGAAGTTTTAGCATTCAGTGTTTTTTTATGTACCGTGATATAATGAACAGTGGTCTGAATTTCAGTTACGAATTACTGAGGTTCTAATACTACTTGCAATAGGCAGTGAACAGTTACAAAAGGCTTGGCTAAGATCCAACCTTTCTGGCACAAACTGTTTCCATTCTTTAGTATATTCCTCGCGAATTGTCTTGCAGATTTATCCTGTGATTACTTTCTGAGCAATTTTCTGTGCATTACAAGGATTTACAATGGAGATTTCCTTCGAAGCTGCGCTCATTATTTTTCAAAGAATTCGGCTTATTTTCAACATCTGCGTTTGGTGAAGCCCCCCAACGATAAAGACTACAATTCAACATAACTGACTGATTGCCTGCTTCCGTTCAATGGCAATGGTATCAAGAAAGTGTTGAGTGAAGAATGCGCTGAAACATACCATCAAAAAAAAAACAATAAGGCTATTTTTAGACCTTGAATTAGTGAGGAAATCCACTGTTGTTGGCCTTTAGAAGAAACACTGTCTGTGCGAATAGAAAGAAAACACATAAGAAAACTTAATTACGTCATTACAACACCTGAATCAAAAGCAACTTCGAAAATTGATTATTACTTTCTTTATCGGCTTATATTTTTAAAATTTGTTTCAATTTGTCGCCTCCCTACCCAGCGAACAACATTGGAATACACCCAGCTTTTCTAGCACACATCAATAGCCATCTTGATTTGTGATTTTGTTTAGGTATTGATTCATATTTGAAATTGATCTAATTCTTTCGACAACCAGTTAAACAATACTAGCATCATCCTTTTCTTGTGTGTGTCCCTTGCCAAATGTAATCTGATAGGGGCTGAAGTGGGCTTAAGAGTTGAGTTCAAAGGCTTTAGTTTGTATGGGTGCATGAGTGAGATTTTAGCCCAATTTAAGGCGATTACGGGAGGAAAAGCGTTATCGCTTCTTGCCCTCTCGACTGTTGCATTTCACACAACGTAAATTGGTTATAAGGAAGCGTTCAAGGTGTAGAGGCGGGACTTACATCCAACAAATCAAATTTCAAATTCAGAACTACTTGCGAAGAGGTTTCTTCGTAGAACAGCTGCATGGAGGATTAACCGCCCATCTTAAAAAATATGTTATATATCTATTGTTCAATACATCATCAATAGCAATTTTGTATTCTGTGTCAGTCAGAGAATGAAATAAAAAAAAACATTAACATGGGATATTGTCTTGATGGAACAACGAATTCTCAATGCCAAGATCGAAAGAATCGTGTCACAGTTTAAAAGGAGAATTGTTATTTCAAGACTGTATGTGTGTATGTATTGTGTACTCACTGAGCGGACTTTGCTCTCTAGTTCTCTAGTTCTCTAATTAGCTGACCGGCTAACAACCCGATTAATTTTTGCACTAATTTCTATGAGCCTCTCGTGATGGCTTTTCTAAGTAGTTGTATCATCCTATAACAGAAGAAACACATGGTTTTTATAACATGTAAAAAGCGTCAATTGCTACAACTTCTGGTTCTAACGATAAGAGGCAAGAGGCTGAAAGTCGATAATTTATCTTAACTCGATTGGGCGAGTGAGAACATAGTACTGTGCTGTGATCAAGGTTATCTCCCGTGGGGACTAAGATATTCTTGGCTATCTATCAGCCTTAGTATTAGTTGTACCAAGATTGCAGGCAGCTGACAACATGCTACGGCTGGATGTTTGTAGCAAAGAACGAGTCTATATCCAAATAGTGATAAGTAATATCTGTTTCCGACAGCAGTTATGCAATGTACTGTTGCAATGGCAAGCTTCCTCCGCAGGAAGAATACTTGATAACACTTTTATGGCTAAGAATTTAACCCTGTGCTTGTGCTATCGAAAGAGCAACTCCCACATTTGGTTGAGGCCTTAGTTGGAACCTTAGGCTCACTGTACAAAATGATATTGGGGTGTATTTGGTGAACTCAGGCCTAGCTCACGTCAATGCATAATTCACCTGACCTCTTAATCAAGCAACAAAAGTGAGAAGAAAAGTCAGTTACGCAAAATATGAGAAAATGCTGTTAAATTCCCTTAATTCTCGTGTAACAATGAGGCATTGGCATATTGCGCGTTCTAAAAGCAAACAAGGTGATCAGCTCCTACTCTTTTATTTTAACTAATCTTCCAGTCAACCACTTTAACATTCTCTGTATAGGACTGGAACTAGCTTGCAACTGAGGCTAATACGGGGAGTCTTTTTCAAATGCAAATGAGATTAATCTCTTTTTAATGATATTTCCCTGCATTTTCTCCAATGCAAGCTAATTCCAGTTCAATTACCAAAAATTCGAATACGGCCTTTTCAGAGAACTTCTAAATGACGAGTTAGAAGCGAACACTAGTACAAACTGAAACCTGTTCAGGCAAGAGCGGAAGAAGCTGGGCAAGAATTTACACTTAACAATGTGACCTCTTGTGAGGCCGTAAATCGTTTTATGGTCGTATTAAAACTAAACCTAACTAAACCTAGACCTAGTTTATTATACTCCGAAATTGAATTTGTGCGTTTAGATGTACCTAATAGGCCATCTTACTGTATCGACAGTTCCTGTATTTAAAATTTGTGTAAGAAGGTGTTGTCGACTCTCGCGCTTGTAATGAAAACCTCTCTGGGAATGTTAGAATGCATTAATGGCAGTTATTTCGCGATCAAAATAGTTTCGTTCTTCTCATACCTACTTGTCTGTTGATGAACTTAAGTTCCTAATAATAGCTTTTTGATTGTTATTCTTAGTTTATTTTCTGTATACTCTTGCATTCATTTTCATTTTTGATATTCCTGAACAATTCCGTTTCAATTTAAGCTGCGCACTATTTAGTCAACTGATATCAAACTCCTTCCATCATCGTTCGGTTTTAGTTTGCTGAAATTACAATCTGACGCGAAATGTGCTACATTTGTCACGATCGTATTTCAAAGAATCGCTCAAATATATGATAGAAAGTTTCAAATATTTTGGAGAACGTTTCAGCAGGGAGCCCAGCAAATGCAATTTGGTGAACTCAAATGGACTCTTGGAAAAGTGATAGCGAACAGTCCGAAGGTCAAAAGTCTTCTATTGTACTATTGTAGCTTTAATCACTTTTTTAAAATTCCTTTCAGTGCGTGCCTTTACCCGCTCACTTCAAATATATGAAAAGTATTTATCATGGAGTTGGATATTGATCAGTACAATTTTAGTGGGAACCCCCGCATGACTTTCATCTGGCAGAACCAGAACTGAAGAGACAATGTAAGGGTCCTTGAACAGACTTTCTTTAACCGGAAGGACAAATTATATTTTGAAAATGAGATTCAACATTTCGAAATAATACAGACGGTTGAAGGAGGGATGCATTTACTTATAAGAGGCTGAAATAAATTTGCTTGGGGCATTTAACTTAAGCTCGAGGGATTAAAACCGAAGGTGTGATGCTATCACCATTTTCATCCGAAATGTTGGAAAGTCTGCAACAAATTTTTGGAAAACTTTGATAACAATCATTTTATGTTACTCTATCATATAATTCAATACTCCTACAGCTTGAGGGCGGAAAAATTCGTCTATCTTCACTTAGAGAGGGATTCTAACCAATCTTATCAACTATTTTAAACGGAACGAAAAAAATAGAAAAGAAAAAAAAAAACGGGGAGACATTGTGAAGTACTCGTTAAACACATCCGGTTGAGGCTATTCCTGACTAAATGCAGCAAGTTGAAAGTGAATTATTTGTTGGCAGGGAATATTAAATAAGCGATTAAGTCTCAGCAACTCTGCTGGTCAAGTGGCAAATTAAGAGTCGGCGAATACCGTCCTTTTGGACAGGTAGAAAACTTTATCAACTTTTGAAATTGGCCAGATATAGTCGCTAAGCCTTTTGTACGCCATATAACATCATAAAATACCCCACACGTATTCTACCTGGCTCAGATTTGGTATTTTCACAAAACACACTGCAATGTTTCTGAAACTGATTAACTTTCTGAAATCTGCTAAAATCGTGAAAATCGCTGGAAATTCCTCTACAGTCTCGGGTAGAACTTCAGTGCATGCTGATCGTAGCGTGCAATCAAGCTTGAGCGGGCGTTTAAGTCTGTCTATATTGTGATATTCATTTCAAACCTCGTCATCGTATTAGTCATCCTAGCTTCTTAATTACCTCCACTGAGTCATGTATCGAGTTCTGTCCTGGACAATCTAGCTACTTATTTATTGTCGAGTTGCCAGCGTTATCTGATTATTTTTGTTCCAGCTTCGATTCCCGAATTTAAAATCGCATACTTGTGGTGTGTCACTTTTGTAGAGCCAATAATAACAATATCGAAAGTTAAACTGTTGGGTCGTTCCATTATATTAATGTCATCCATGTAGTTGTTACAAAGCAGGTCGATCTAATTCAATATAAAGTGCAGACCACAATTGATTTTATCTACCGGAAAAGAGTGCTAGTGGGATAAAACATTTTGTGCAGACCTGCAGAAAACATGACAAGTTAAAATGATTGCTTTATGACCCCCTGTCGGGTAGAAAACGAAAATGTTCCATAGTCTCAAAAACTATGACATTGAGCGTAAAGTCTAAGAACTAATTTTAAGGGCTCTGTGAAACAGTTAAAGCAGCTAGTTTATAGAAGCTTACTCACTGCAGTCGTCACAGAGACAACTATGCCTAGTTTTCCTGGAGCCTAATTTACAACTGTACTTGAAATTAATACATCGAACAGGTCACCTTAAATTAATTCAGACACATTGTTGAGAGAGGTTTGTATACTGCAGTATACCGAGGATTTACACGAAGTAATTGGCCTGTACTTCACAAAAGCTGAAGATCTTATAAAAGAAGGGCTCATTGAGATGGGTAATCCGTGTACCAAAGTATGTTATTGGAATTATAACCTCTGCAGTCCTCTGCTCGTTGTGAACTCCCAAGCTTTGCGCGTGATCAGAATTCGAGAGAGCTTTGTTTTATGAAAATATTCAATACTCGCTACAAGAAAACAGCTTATGTGAAAAACTGTCTTCCTAGATTATATTAGAGTATCGTGGAAACTTAAACAGCTTATTTTTAAAGAACGCCGAAGCAAAACAAATTTAAACTCTTAAAAAGAGCCATTCAAAAGCAAGCAGTGATTTTATCTCCATGTGCAAAATTCACAGGAGTCTGAAAAGCGAAAAGACAATATTTCTTTTACAGCGGTGACTTTGAAATATAAGAAATGGCCGTAATCCTTATTTCCTTTCGCATGTGGTAAGAGCTTATTTCTGTTTTTTTCGTCTGCGCTTGTAATGTGGCTTCTTAATTCATTTAACTTGATCGCATTCTCCTTTACAGTTATTTGTTTAGCTATAGCGGAATTAGTAAATTCAATTTAATCCCAATGTGCCAACAGCCATACCGCCATTAAAATTTAGATTTCGGCGAGATGAAACATCGTAGTTCTATTATTTTTAAGCTAATTTTAGTTTCATGCGGGATGGCCAGTTGTTAATAAGGTGTCCGACATGTTTTAACCTAACACACGAGTATTTAGTTCCAAGATCATTGTAAATGGAAGTGCTTCAGTTTTCCCACCGCATCAAGTCCCCACCCTCCCGAAAATAGGCACGGCTTCCAAATCTTAGACTCCAAAACGCCACCAATAGTAAGCCATACTCCTCCATAAGCCGAGGACTAACTTTATTTAACAATTATTCCACGATCACGCGTTGGGTATGTGGTGTTAGATAACAATATGAGGGACGCGTCAAGTTGGCTATAATTATCTTATATCCAGCAAGTGGAATATAAGTTTGATTAAAAATGACCGAAAATTAAGGAAAACCAAAATAAAATAAAAGTAAACACGTCCCAAAAATTACGCGTACGGTCACCATATTTGTAGATCATGGGTATGATGGGAAAGGTAACGAGAACTCTTAAATTGTAATATCCAATGAACCAGTTTTTAATGATTGTTTAAATCTAGATAGCTTTAGTACTGAAGTCTATTTTCTTTCAATTATTAGCCGCCAATTATAAACTTGGTTTCTCCAGAG
>Ga0099814_1117423_pt1:0-7500 | contig 12054 bp, 11 predicted proteins | sample DipTnscriptome_2_FD_81131 | JGI IMG/M metagenome (GOLD analysis project Ga0099814, IMG submission 81131) | Coral microbial communities from Puerto Morelos, Mexico - Diporia T B metatranscriptome (Eukaryote Community Metatranscriptome) | ecosystem: Host-associated > Invertebrates >... | reverse complement strand
GAAACGTGATATAGTTTTCCTACAGCTGGAAGCGCTATAAATTCGACAAAATCAACCACAACGATTTTCGCCTCGACGTTCGCCAATATGGCCGATTGCAAAGGCTTAAAATCAGGAATCTAAACTTAATTTGCGTTCGCGTGTACTTGAAGGAGAACTAAGACTTATCGATACCTCTTCTTGAAAGGTAAAGTATTCAGCTCTCCAAAACAGTTTGGAACTTTACTAGTCTGTAACCTACAAGACACTGAAGAAAACATCTTGAAAAACATGAACTGTTACTAACCGTTTCGAAGTATTGGTAGAAATTTGCATGTTTTTATATTTGTTGCGAAACTAACTGAAATAGACCGAATTCAGAAATGGCAGCCGCTCGGGTAAGCCTCAGTACGAGGCGGGTGAGGATAGAATCTAACTACAGCCCCAGTTTTACTAAAGAAAATTGGCATTCCTAAAGCTAGTCTTGCGAGAAAGAAACCAGCAGAGTTGGGAAAAGTTTAATGTAACCCTAATTACGCTTAAAGTTAAACTTGAAATGTTTTTCGATTTTTTGCATGACGTCACACTTTTCTTTTTCCAGAAAAGTTAGAATTAATGAACTTAATTGAGCTTCTGACATACATGCTTTCATGAACTGAACGAGTTAAGTCAATGTTTCTAAACTTTGTAAAAAAATAGTTACTTAGTTACTAACAATTGAATGTCTGTTATCTTGACTTAAACTTTGTCCAATAACAATGAAACAACTTAGACAAACGATAATTTTTCTTTCTAAGTCCTTATTTAACCGTGATAAAGTCCTGTAAGTTCTGTGGGGCCCGAGAAAATCGTCCACTGCTGGTCACAACGGTTGTTTTAACTGGGCCTGATGGTGGCTCCTGGCTTGGGGAAACTGGCACAAGCTCTATTTGCTTGAATTGACCAGCTAAGTTGACCCGTGAGCTGGGGTCTTATTGGTTAAGCTGCGGTAGGCTTTGTGTAGACTGGTTGTCCTACGGAGTTCGAACTGAACTGATTTCATAAGTCTTAACAAATGGTTCCTTAGACTGGCAGAGGTGTGGACGATTTGTTCTGTACAGTCTACCCTCTTCTGTTCTGACTTCGTAAGAACGGAATATAGTCTGGTCTACTATTCGTGCCTTAAACAATTTCGCTCTCTGTCACCTGGTTTAGGGGCTACTCAGACGACGTCTCCTGTCTATAAAGGCGGAGCTCCTCGTTGTTTTGATTGTAATACTTGGCTCGTTTGTAATTCTGTTTTAGAGGTTTTTCCATAACATCTTCTTGGACCTTGCGCTTTAACAATCAACTGGTGGTGGGAAGCAGTGTTCTTGTTCTGCGTCCAGACGTCCAGTCGATCAGTTTCAGTTTCAGTTTATTATCATTGTCTTTATGTTTACAACATTATCCTCTACTACTCGCAAATAGCAACAGCTAGTCGAGGCGAGCAGTAGTTACACACAGAATCACTTAAATACTTACAAACAACAAGTGACAATAAAAGAAGGAAATATACACTAATTACAATGATAAGTTCTAATATTTCTAAGTTAAATAATTATAATAAGTTAAATAGCTACAATACTAGCTATAATAAATAAAGAGAACAAGAGGAATATATGCAAAATATAATCGAGCCGAGCTGTTTCTATGACATTTTCATTTTCGTTATCAGATCAGTTAACTCGATGTAGTCGTCTGTTTCGGTCAATATTTGAAAAAAGACGCTATGAAGTTTAACTTTGAATTTATGTTTCGATAAATTTTGCCTTTTCTTAAGCTGTTACAAATTCGCACACCATATCTAGAGAAAGATTTACTTTGCGAATTCAACCTTGAGTATTCAACGTAGAAATTACCTATTGATGACGATCGTGTATTATAAGAACGGATATTAGCTTGATAAGTAAATATGTTGGATATGTGAGGTGGCGTTAGGTTATTGAATTCAATACATCATGCATTAACGTATCTGTTGATTTGAAGTAAAGAAAATCCAAGGGGAGTAGATTAGAAGAAACCAAGAAAGGTACTGCACGAGCATTAAAATCACATATACAAATCACTCATACAGCCCTACCCGTTGTATGGTATAGTTGCATGAGAACATAAGTCGCAGGAGAAGTCTGTTTCTATGGATCTTGTCAGCTTGACCCCATGCAACTATACCATACAACAAATAGGGCTGTATGAGTGATTTGGAGATTTGTGAGATGTGACAAAAGGTATTTAACCCTTTTACGTTTTTTCTTCTTAATTATCGTTCGCTGACGAACGATGACTTAACATACGCGCTATGAAAAAGTAATGAAGTTTTTTTAAGTTGATCAGGTGTTCTTTCAAAAAAAACTATAATATGGAAGAGACCATTTGAAATAAGCTGACTGTGTTCAAACCAACTTTGTGATCTTGCATATTATTGAAAAATGAAAAATAAAGGGTGAAAAACTGCTAACTTTAAAGTTGTCAAACTTGCAAGCGATTTAATCTATTTAACTGAAATTTTGTCAGTCTGTCTGTTACAGATTGTTATTACATATTTCAGCCCTAAAAAGTTCCTAGCACTTATTCTCTTGACTGTTTAACTACAAAAAATTAATTTTCATAGGTTAAATATTACCAAAAATGTACATTTATGACGTCATAATTCCATAGGGGTTCACCTGTCAACCAAAAGCTCATCAACAGTGAAAAGCAAATTCTGTGCTCTTAAAAACCATATATATTTTTCCATGCTGTTTGTTATGCTCCTGATACCAGTGACAACAACCCTTCTTAGAAAAGCCCACAACAAAAAAGAGCGTTTAAGGGTTAAGGGGAGGAAGTGTCTTAACCTAGAAATAATACTGATTAAGATACTTATTTTGGAGGCAATATTAGAAATATGGCGTTTCCAGGAGAGTTTCTCGTCAATAAGCACGCCCAGATATTTGACATAGTTCTTGCACTCTAGAGGAATAAAAGTGCCGGAATGATGGCCAAATACTCTCGAATTGACTTTTTACCGGTATTTTACCGTTTTCTGCCTAGGTCAAAAAATAACATAGTTCGATTTCATGATGTTTAAAGATAGTTTGTTGGCTAACAGCCAGTTGTGACAGTTGTAAACCCTTGAAAGCTCGTCATTAACTATAAATTCAAGCGTCTTCAGATTTTGATGTGCAAATAAGAGATTAGTATCGTCAGCAAATAAATAGAATTGTAATTGGTCACAGCTATTTGCGGTATCATTTATGTATATAAGGAAGAGCAGGGGACCTAAAACTGAGCCCTGTGGGACTCCAGACAAGACTGTTTCTTTACTGGACGTATTTTTCTGATTAGTCTGAGTTTTGTCAGGAGATGGGCTCCTGGTTTTGTTTAAATATGAAGCGAACCAATCATTAATGATTCCGTAGTGATTCAATTTCTCCAATAACATTGAATGATCTACTGTATCAAAAGCCTTTTGTAAGTCGATAAATAGACCACAGGTGTATAACGTATTGTCCATGTTGGATTCAATCTGATGAGTTATATCTATGATGGTGTTGGTACATATTCGAAATTATAATTCGGTATTGACGGCCGGGGTTGAAATCCAAATTTTCATGCGCTTTAGTTATTCTAGTTTCCGTAATACCTATAACGTCGAATTGAAAATCTAATTCGTCCAGTAGATGTGTTTGAAAGTTTTGTATATTATGTCTAAGACTGTGGATATTCGTGTGAAATAAAGATAATCCTCTATTTGGAGAAGATACACTTTGAAGCTTATTTTTTTATTTTTTTATTTTTTTTATTTTTAAAGCCATATGGAGAATAATATTTACATCTCACATTTGGAGTATGATCGTAGAAGTTGGATTTCTTATTAACAAAAGTATTCACGCTGAAGATATCTAAGTCATAATAACTAGGTAAACGATCGAGGTATTTTTTAGTTGGCAGGCAGTATTTAAAATATTATTGAATCGGCCATGAGATAAACTAAATCGCAAGAATAGTAAGGAAGCTCGCTTAGAAGGATCTTGTTTACTTTAGTTTGCACATTGTTTCTTAGCTAGTGTGTTCTTCACCTGTTGATTCGTAGCGAGCTTCCAGATTGTCCAAATCACTGGCACATTTAACTGCGATTAGTCGAGACTGTTGAGTTTCCTCAACCAGACGGGCGAGTTTTTGGCCCAACAAAATGTAAAATGACACCTTTCCTTGAATCTTTTGGCGCGTGAGAGCAGGTCCTGAAGACGTGGACTGAGATGATCATAAATTGCTGCAGGTTCCATGTTTCCTAGATGTTCGGCTCTAATAGGACTGATTTTATTCACCTCCTTTCTTAAACGCGCTCACGAGCAAGGTGTCTCGTAAACTTGCAAATAATAGGCTTTGGTTGTCCGCCAGAAGCGTTGTGAGGCTTGACTCGATGCGCAATGTCAATGTCACGCGGTTGAACATAAGCTGCAATAGCATTGAAAATCTTGAGACAAAGCTCTGATGATTCTGCGGCACTTTTCGGGGATACCAACAAGCTTGACATTATAAGAATAACTGTATTCCAAAGCTTGCTCGATCGAGGAAGGCAGGTTTTCGACGCTAGTGGATAAGCATTTAGTTTGTCCTCGATGGCAGAAATCTTGATTTCAATTTGCTGTTTGAACTCGTTATTCTGGCCTTTTCGTGCGCGGGAAGTTTGCAGATTGGCATCATCAGCACTTTCAATATGTTCCGTCATCTCCTCTTGCATTTTTTTTAACTCGTTTGAAATCACTTGAAGCTTCTCTTTCAACTTGTCATTTTCAGCTTTCAATGTTTGAACAGTTGCCTTTGACATTTCGACTTTCTTTTACTCGAAGTTTGTAAATGTTTGTGTTGAATTGAAGAGCTTTCGAAGTCGAAGATCGGCAACCTCATGAGAGTTGAGTGGCTGTTTTGCTTGGTTTGACTGATAGGATGAACAGATTTCGCACTTCGAGATGTGAAGAGTTAGGTTGGAATTCATTCTTGGCCAATAATTATACGGTTTCTCTTGCTCGTCGGACTCAACTTTGAAATCCGGTGTGGGCTCCATGCAACTTCTCTTTAATCTTTGTACGTAGATTCAAGGAAATGACGCAGCGCTGACCTTTGAAGATTAGACTGTCCTGTGCTGATAGCTCATCTCTAACTAAGAAATACGCCAGGATGGAGATATGTGGGGACTTCTTTCTATGTGTGAGGCCATTTACTGGTGATAGTTTTTTTCAGCTGTTGAATAGTGTCATCTTGAGCGGTTTCTGCTTGAATATTCCTTAGCTTAGGCTCTGAGATCGGGAGGAAGTCGGTTGCATGGATGGTTTTAGCTTCCTCTTCAGTCTTAGACTGGATGGTGTTCATCAGGAAAGCTCTAGCCAGCCAGATACATTTCAGAGCTACGCTTGTACTTTAGGTCAACATCGTACTGCTGGAAACGTAACAGAAGTCGCTGGAGATGCTTTGGGGCTGAGGCGAGAGGCTTTTTGTAAATTGATACCAGACGTTTGTGATCAGTCCACAAAATCACTCGTCTTCCAAGTGGTGATTGTGTTTTAGTCCGAAAATCTGAGCTAGAAGTTCGTTCTTAATCTGAGGATATATCTGTTCTGCTGGAGTAAGCGCGCGGCTTGCCCATGTAACTGGTTGACCCTCTTGTAATAAAACATATCCGAGGCCGTTTTGCGATACATCACCTTGTCTTTCAGTTTGGGCTTGTAGGCTGAAATACTTCAGGACTGGAGCTTGTGCAACAGCCACTTAAAGAAACTGAAAGGCACTCTCTCCTTCCTGGGTCCACTGCCACTCAGCACCCTTGTGCGTACGTTTGCAGAGAGGCTGACATAACTTAGACAGGTTACTGAAAAACTTTGACCATGCTATTGTTCACTATGGTATCAATCATGTTGGGGTCAAGTTTGACTACTTCACTGCTTAACTGATGCCCGATGAATGTCACTTGTTGGAATTTGAAGTCGAACTTTCCCTTCTCTGCACCTTTGCAATAAGCGTACATGGTCTGCATCATGATTCTTATCTGCTTCTTTCTTAGTGTCACCTTGACCAGTAATCAGTACATTATCTGCTATTCTATAGATGCCAGGCGTTCCTTAATTGCGAGTTTTGATCTAGTTTCTGCTGGACGTATTCAGGCACAGGACTGATTCCATAAGGCATTCTTAACCAGAAATGTCGCAGTAACGTCGATGTAGTGTCCCGTGCAGTGGCCTTGGGTCGATACAGACTCTGACTTTCCCATTTCGATGCCGTGACAACCGCAATTGACACCCACTTAGTCGAGTCTTTTTCTTTTGTTAAGATACCAACCTCTATGAGACGGTCAATTCCTTCTTTAACTTTCCTCTCAGAGCTACTGGTACTCTGCTGGGAGGTATGACCACTGGGGAGACTGAGTCATCTACTTCAAGGTGGAACTTTCCTTTCATTCGTCTGAGTCCCTTGAAAATGTTCGTAAAGTCAGTTAACACGTTTTTTTTTAGTAAGAGTGCACCTCTGAGAGGGCGGTGAAGATTTCATTGTTGCTCACCAACTGGATATTGTGGTATTGGACCGCAAGAAGACCCATTTGTTGTGCTGCGCGAGCTCCTATTAATGGTGCGTAGTTACCATCATATACAACAACCTCGTCGTTAAACTTCTTCCTTGTCTTAGGATTACGTATGCTCACTCTTGCCGTTCCAAGGGCTTAGACTTGCTACTTCTTGTAAGCTGTCAGTAGCTTGCTTGGTTTCTGGATCTCCACAACTCCTGGAAGATATCTCTTTGGAAGGATATTGCACGATGCACCAGGGTCAATCTGCATTCTTACAGGTTTCCCCTGTATCTCCGTAACTGCAAGATCTTGTTAGGAAAACCAGTCACAGAATTAATAACTTCAGTACTCACATTAGCATCTTCGTTGGAGAGCTCCACGGATAACACTTCCTCTTCCGATGAGAGATGGCTTTCGACAAGGAACACTTTCTTTCAAAAGGTTTCCTTCTGGTTTGATTTCGGAGCCTTTGGTTTCTTCCTGTTAGGGCTAGTTTTTTCCATTTGCAAAGGTCCTTCTTGCTACGTTTTCTCAATAGCGAAGGGTTATTTCTTGAACAGAGAGCACTGTTCTGCTCCTCACCTGTGTATTCATGCTCCTCACCTGGTGAAGACCACCAGAAATTGTCTGCTTCACTTAGGTTCTTAGACATGTTCCAGGTACATGTGAAACAATGGACAATTTATCTTGTGGCAACAGAGCATTAGAAGAATCGAAAACCTTTCCTCGCCCCGTACAGAAAGTTTCCAATGGCCTTTGGAGTCAGCTAGTTTATTTAAGAGATGGAAAGAAAACACAGAGAACAGGGCAGGAAATTTCATACAGAATGCCAGAAGTCGAACTCTCCTTCAGCGATCATGTCAGCGACATATGCAAGAAGGCCAGCCAAAAAGTGGGTGTGTTAGCAAGACTTCGTAATCTCATTTCATGCGAGACTAAGCTCCACTTATATCTAACTG
>Ga0099814_1185076_pt1 | contig 12085 bp, 7 predicted proteins | sample DipTnscriptome_2_FD_81131 | JGI IMG/M metagenome (GOLD analysis project Ga0099814, IMG submission 81131) | Coral microbial communities from Puerto Morelos, Mexico - Diporia T B metatranscriptome (Eukaryote Community Metatranscriptome) | ecosystem: Host-associated > Invertebrates > Cnidaria >... | reverse complement strand
GCGTTCGGAGTAGCCGGCGCAGTATTCAGAATAGCCGGTGAAATGCGCCGGTTGCCGGCTTATTTTGACAACCCTGCATCTTTACACTAGAAAAGTTAATACAGTAATTATGCAAATGATATAGCAAGGCAGCCAACAATGGTATGGCAGCCTGTTTTAATTCATAACAAAACATTGCTTTGTGATAACAAAACTTGTTTGAGATTTTTTATACAACATACATGTATATGTATTTGTTGTAACTAGTTACATTTTACTTACACCAGAGAAATCAATAAATAAAACATTCTCTATGTTGTGGCTCATCTATTTTCAGTCAGTAATGACTGGTGGCCATCATGAATTTATAATTAGATAAAGAAATGTACTAAAAAATTATCATAAACAGAAATGTCTCTAGTATCAAGCTTGAAAAAAAGAAATAAAAGTTCACTGGCTTCAATAGTTAGCTTCTGTGTGGAATATTTGTAGCATGGTGCAGCACAAAGTCCTGGTCTTTCAGGACGGTCCCTACGTTGATATCTGGACTCCTTTCTCCTTTTGTTGTGAGTGCAAACCACACATTTTTTTTTTTGCAAACCACACATCTCTTCTGTTTCATAGGGGTGGGAGGTATCACTTCTGGGAAATGGCTCCCTGACAAGCGATCGCCTGCAGTGGGGGCAGTGATGTCTGTACCACCTGCAGAAAGAAGTGCTGAGATTGCGTCCTACTTGAACTTTAGGTAGCGCTTCCTGTTGTCAGATTTCTTGTTCAAAAGATAAGCATTTAGGACAGCTTCTTCAATGAAGTGGAAAGCAACTTTCTTTGTCCACTTCATGCTCTTTCGAACAGAGATGTAATTGGCAATCATCTCATCATTTTGGTCAACACCTCCCATGTAGCGATTGTAATCATGTACAACTTGCAGCTTCCTGACTTGGTTGCCTTCCTGATCATGCCTGCCAGTGTTGACCATGTTTGCTCAGTGAATGGTTGACAAAAAGTATATTTCTTTCTTGTCATTCAAACGCACAACCAATAGTTCACCATTTCTCCGAAAACTGTGCTCTCCTTTTGCAAGTGGGGCATCTGTGAACTCTTTCGGGAGCTTGATACGTTTCTTCTGGGCGGTTCCACATGCAGCTGTATTGTTTTCATGCAGGTAGTTGAATAATACCTGGCTGGTGTACCAGTTGTCCACATACAGCCTGTACCCTTCATTCAGGAGTGTTCCCATCAGCCTCGGAATGACAGCTCCACTTTTGTCCAGCCTTCGAACTAAATCTGGGTTATCACCATTTCTGTTGGGTTCTTTACCCAGGTAAACAAAAGAGTTCCATAAATATCCTAAAGTTATTCCAAATCGTGCCCGTTTCATGGGAATGTATTGCTTGAATGCCAGATTTCCTTTCCATAAGAGAAGTTCCTCGCCAATGGAAATGTGATCCTCAGGAACATACACAGTTCTAAATTTGTTTACCAGGTACTCAACAACTGGTCTGACTTTGTAAAGCCGATCACGATTAGGATCATTGGGATCAAACTGCCTGTTGTCAGCAAAGTGCAAAGTCTTCACTTTCACTGTCCTCACCAGAACTTGCAGTACTGGGACTCTCATGTTCCTTGAAACTTTCGAGTTCTTCACCGCTTTCATCATTTTCTTTGGAGCCAGAGCTATCGCCATTATAATTTTAACCATCTTCACTTTCCTCGTCACTAAATTCAGAGTCTCTATCTGCGAAAATTTTGTCTAAAACTTCTTCGGTTGTCATCTGACGTGAGCCATGTGTGTTTGCCGCCATCTTGGATTTACCATAAACATACACAAAGCCTCCTGGGTATACATTGTGCCAACAATGCAAATTTTTCTTGGTCAGTGGATTATTTAATGACTCTCAGGTCCTTCTAAACGACCACGGTAAAAAACCGCAAACGACCGGGTAAAAGAAAACAAAGCTTTGTAGAGGACGTATATATACGTCCTTGGTATCTGAGACTCATAATTTAGACTCATAATTTATATATGTTGTTGGCATTCAAAGGGTTAATGTATTCATATCTCTTCCACTTGACTAGAACATCTTTTGATTCTTCTTCCTGGGCCAACTTGAATTGCTGTATGCCACATTCTTGGCAGCCTTGCATTAAGCATTCCAAGCAATGGTAGCTGGCTTCATTTCTTTCAGAAAGGGTTGAGTTGACAGTTTCACTTAAAAAATTGAAAACAGTTACTGATTCATTGCTGTTGCTTTGTAAGGACTTTTGAAAATGCATGCAGCTATCTTGCATTCAACATGTTTCCTACATAGGCAGGATTGTCTGTTCCATTCACAAGACCCGTTCACAAAAAAGACTTTAACTACTCAAACTTGCGCTGCTTTATTTTGATTTCTGGGTGGACCTGTTGGAATTCTTGAAGGCACTCTGTGTGTGTCTTTCCTAGGACATGTATATTGAACATATTTTCCTCTTTGCAAAATGATAGCTTGGGAACCATGTAACATGCAAAACATTGGCTTTTGCATCAGCTGTGCATGGATATGTTTATAAAGACTGCTCCCTGTTCTCTACCTCATATAAGCAAGACTGTGCTAGTGAGACACTGAGTCCTTTGATGATGTTTTTTTCTTCCAAAGTGGGAACAAATAAATATAGATTCCAAGTGATAGCACATCACAAGCTTGTGGATTTTCTGATCCATCGATGTTCATGTGAATTTTGGGATCATTTGTTGTGTTTTGGCGCTGCTGGTATGAGATAACTGAGCCATGAGCTACTTTTCCAAGTTTACTATCCACAAAGTGTAATCTGTTAGTTTTGGGAATAAAGCTATTTATCTGCATGTCTTCATATTCTTTGAATATGTCTTTCAGGGAATCAATAATTTTGGGCTACCCAAAATGTTCTGGAATGGGATTGTACAGAGTGGACTGTACCCCTTCTATCCTGTTTATTTTCTTATTTGCAAGAGTATCACTGCTTGGAGGTTTTACTTGTGCACTACCACCTCTTGCACATTACGGGGATTGTTTCCTGCTGTCCTCTGTGGAATATGCCATGTTTGTGGAAGACTAATTATTTACAATTAATAATTATGTACATTAGGCTAAGGTAACAATCTTAAAAATTGAAATATTAAAAACAATGGGTCTACATGTAGTAAAAATGTATATAAAACATCAAGAGCTATTCAAACGCTTTTCTAAATAAAAATGTCTTCATTTTGGACTTAAATGGTTAAAATTGTCCTCCTCTCTTATTGCACACGGCAATTTGTTCCAAAGTGATGGTGCAGCAGCAGTAAATGCCCTGTCACCAAGTGTCTTCTTCGTTTTCGTGGATGGTGGAACTAATAAAACTTGAGAATTAGAGTGAAGACCATACAGGGATAGATTTTCAACACGAATAAGATTACAAACATAGTCTGGTGCTTGGCCATGTATGGCCTTAAAGGTAATTATTAAAATCTTAAAAACAATTCTGAATCTGACAGGTAACCAATGTAAAGAATATAATACAAGAGTAATGCGACTACAATGCGGAGTGGAGCAAATTAGCCTAGCAGCTATGTTTTGTACACGTTGTAGCTTATTAATATGAGTGGTTGGTTAACCACGGAGAAGACTGTTACAGTAATCAATGCGTCCCATTATGAAGGCATGCACTAGCACCTTGGTAGACTCAATCATAAGAAACTTCCTAATACGTCCAATGTTATGCAGATGATAAAAAACAGCTTTACATGTCTTCATAATGTGTGTCACTTAGACTAAGGTTGGTATCAAACCAGGTTCCAAGGTTTCTTGTAACAGCAACAGGGCAACACTCACATCACCCACCGATATCTTATTGATGTCCACCTTGCTAAGCTGTTGTCATGTACCAATTATTAAGAATTCAGTTTTGTTGTTAGCTTTAACTTGTCAGTAATCATCCACGCTCTGATTGCCTTTATGCAGAGTTCCATTGCCTCAATTGCATCAGATTGGCAGTGATGTGGTGTCGGGCTTGAAGGACAAGTAGAGTTCTGTGTCATCTGTATATGCATGTGCAACAGGTAGATGTTCTTTGATCACCTCAAATAGCTTGCTAGAATAGTTGGTAAATAGCCGGGGTCCCAGACATGAGCCCTGAGGAACCCCATGTGGCAGCTTGGAACTTTCAGAGAGACAGCCCTCTAAAATGTCACGTGTCTAGAAGTGTCACGTGCTGGCGGTTCATATTCATTAGTATATCATTCTGGACTTTTAGGAGCACAGTCCCGATACTATGGCATTTACGACGTGCAGACTGGAGTAGAGGATACAGGCCAAGATCCATCACATGGTTGTGCGTCTGGTCAAATACAGCGCGTTCTGTCAATTTTGATAGCCTATTTCTTGAGTTTTTACTGGAAGTAAATTATGGAAGTTTACAACACTAATGCTTGATCACAGGGATTTTAACCTTCCAATATGGGCATAGACGAAGAAAAAAAACATGCCAGAAAAAGCATAAATTGCGTGGATTGCACCACTTTTTGAGTAAAATCTCTCTCCAAGAGCAAGAACAACTTAATGGGACTGAAACTTACCTTCGACATCAAAGATATATCCTTCGCAGAAATTACTCTAGCCGCAAGTAATAAGTAATTACTTTCTTTGGGACTTTTCCGTCCTTCTTGAGCCATTTCTCAATGGAAGATGAGTAAAAAACATACATATACATGTATGCATATACGCACATACGCATATTAATATACACACATACGCATATTAATATACACACATATGCGTATGCATATATACACATAGGCATATACAGTACATATGTGTATGCTTGATTAGTATGTATGAGCTAACCTTTTGTTTTTTCTTTTGTTAAAACACAAATTTACTGTTTTTATGACTATTTTGAAGAATGCGAAATAGGAGTTAGTGAGCGAGCGCGAATTCACTCGCTTGGTCGATCAGTTGGTCATTCCTTCCTTCCTTCCTTCCTTAGGTTGTAAACTTTTGTTTGTATTTCCGCTGACCAATGCACAACTTGCCTTGATGAAGAGAAAAATGTTGTCGAATGGTTCGGCAAATGTGAAACATAGTGAAGGAATGAGTGATGAGATGAGTCAACAGCATGTGGTGCGAGCATTTTTACAACTATTTTGCAGAATGCAAAATAGGAGTTAAGTGAGCGACGGTGAATTCACTCACTTGGTCGGTCGGTCAGTTGGTCAATCCTTCTTTCCTTGGGTGATAAATTTTTGCTTGTATTTCAGCTGACCAATGCACAACTTGACTTGACGAAGAGAAAAATGTCGTTGAATGGTTTGGCAAATGTGAAACATAGTGAAACATAGTGAAGCAATGAGTGATGAGATAATTACTGCTATGTCAACAGCGTGTGGAACGAGCATTTTCTTATTTGAATTGTTTTAAAAAAACCTGGAAAGCATTTGTTGTCCTAGTTGCAAAATGAATGCGGGCTCCTGGCTAGCATGGGTTTTAATAACATGATGCATGCAATGCATGAATATCGAGCAAAATAATGAATTATTATAAATGAGAAGCACTTATTAGCTTCTTGGGGGAAAAAGAAAGAAAAAACATGGAGGGAAAAAAGAAAAGAAAAAAAAATAGTGCGTTTGTCAGGCCATGTCTTTAACTCTTGCCCTTCATGCTTTCCCAGCTTTCCAATACAGTATACCAACACATTGAGCTAACTTAACACATAGGTCCGCAAAGCGTGTATGTGTGTGGAGCGTTATGCGTTATTGTATTGCGGAGTCTGGGGAGTGATTACAGCATGAGTTTAAGAGGTTTAAATAAGGGATAAAAGAAAGAAATGTTATGGACTTGTGTGATATTTTTCACCCTCCTGGGCTTTGTGGAGGGTCTTTTTATGAAACTACTTTTGGTCGGTTACAGGCAAGACAAGAGATGGAGATCTCTTAGCTGAATTTTAGCTTCACTCCTCCAACGTTTTATGAGAAAGTAAATGCTGAAATCACAAAAACAGCTTTCTCAATATGAACAGTGCCAAACTCAGGGACCAGGGGAATTCAAGGAATGCAGACTGTTTCAAATCTACCAATCAGCATTTGGCATCCTGTGGAAGTCCACTGCGGTTCAAAGATGAAATCGTCCTTCAGTGAGTACCTTGAAGATCTCCACAGGCTTAGTAACTACTCCCATCATCATTTTGATCTGTCATATTTCTTGTCAAGGAGGACAAATCTTTAAGCAATGAAGTAATGTTGCTGAAGCATACAAACCTCCAGCACTGGTGTCTAGCAATGCTTATCACTTGACTCCCAGCACTTCCACTAAGACGACTGGATAGATCACAGCTGGTCTTTCCTTGGAAGTTGCTGTTATTAACTGGTTACTCATGGTGTTGCAGATGGAGGTGTGATGCCCTGTCTGAATTGCTCTTGAAATTGTCAGCTCTGTGTCTGTTTCCAGTCCAATTGAAACAGAGAGGTTTGTTGCTAAGCACTCTTTTGTGATCGTTGACAGCGGCAACTGTTATGCTGTCAAACTATTTGTGATCTTGTTTTTTAGTTCAAAGTTTGTTATCTCGATTTTTTCCAAAATTTTATCTTCAATAAGGGGAGTGTGGCTTCTCTACAGGTGCAGCTTATACATGGGCTTTTGTGGTACATTCATCTTCTCTACAATGAATGCCACTTTTCAGTCCAACATGGCATCTTTGTCATTTCCTAGAGATTGATCACAAGGCACCTTGTCTTAATCAGCACCTAAAACTTTCTTAAATGTTCTTCTTTTGTCCGTAGTCACACAATGTCCATTATTCCTGTTCATCAATAACTAATTTATTAACATATATTCGACATATCTTTTCCTTTTGGAATGGAGTTTGACTTTGGGAAATGGTAGTCTTCAGAAATAATGATTCCCATGAATCTTGCAAGACAGGGTCCGAAATTGCGCTTTCCTGGTTGCCAATGCGACTACAAATTTTGCACTGGCAACCAGAATTTCACAACTGGTCGCAGACGGGCGATTAACCACGCTATTTCACGCCATGATAATTATACAAACAATAGCTTTGATTTTCAGACAAATTGATCAAAATAAAATTCAAAGTGTCCGCAAATTTGCCACTTCCTTTTTACCTTTCCGTTCCTTTGGAATTATAAAGCTGATTTCCTTGTATTACGAGTCTACCACAATGTTTTACAACTATGAACAGTGCGAAGCTTCACTGCCATGTTTTTTCAGCGGTTTCCCATAGCGCACATATTTCGGGGTGATGTGGATATTCAGGTGATGTGGTGGCCAAAGATGTTCTGAAATCTTTCCGCAATTTATCACAAGGTGGAGACAACATCTGCGAAGAAATTAGATGAAGATGTAGATATTCCCTGAGCGTCAAAAGGTGGCAATGTAGATCTGTCAAAGTGGTCAAAAGATGATTACAGCACTGGTTTGATTCCTGATTACATCGCTTGCAAATATTTTGCCAGCAAGACCATGGCAACGAATAATTTTGGCTTGTGTTTTGCTGCAAAGGAAAAGTTTTACCAACAGTTCTTGGCAACCACATTTTTCCATTTGGCGACTGAAAAAAAAATTAGGTCGCCAGTTGGTGCCTGCTGATAAAAGTTAATTTTGGACCCTGCAAGAGAAAATAAATCAGGACAAATTATAATTGGTCCACAGGTGGGGTTATTGTCTCAGGGGCTCCTTTTTCAACTGTTTTTGTACTTCTCTTGACTGTTTTACGAGATCAACTGAACTTGAAACACATGACACTTGTCTGTAATACTCTACTTTTCATGCAATATTGCATGCAAGTGAACTAAAGGTTAATTTCTGGTCCTTGACACGTAATATATCTTTCTTTTGAACAAAACCACTTACTGAATGAAATAATATACCACATGGGTCTTCCCTCATTAGCTTAAGTCTACTCAAATCACGCAATCCGTAATACTAGCTTCAGTCTCTGACACATGTTAGTGAACTTTGACAGAAAATATGAGGGTAAACTTATAGTCATACTATGTTCTACACTTTTTATTGAAAGAATGATGAGTTTATTTCACAGTATCAGTAAAATTTAAATTTTTATTGTTTTGTTATGTATAAAGTGAGAAAAAAAACTATTGTTGCAAACGCTTATACTCATATCCAAATTCAAACCAAGCATAGAATGGACAAGGTAACTGAAAGTAACAAAATGACAGACAGGGAATGAACATAAAATAACTAACAAGCGACGAACTTGCAGAATGCAGAAAAACGGCAAAGCGAAAGAAACAAAGAAACTTGCAAGATGAATGTGACCAACCAAAAACGAACTGAAAGACTGAAACAAACCAAAGATTCTACTGACAACACTACTAAAAAAATAATGCTTGAACTGAACTTATAGAGTGTGCAACTGAACATAGTGTATACAAAAAGGCCATAAAACAAAGGAAGCTAATTACACAAAACTACCCGGTATTCACAAAACACAAAGCTAAAAACATGAATTCTGGCGCCTACAAAAACTGATAAGAAAAACATGGTCTGTGCATGAGTCTCGTAATGTATCTTTTTCTGTAACTAATGTTTTGTCACCAAAAAGGCTCTTGGGCATTGACAAGTAAACTTCCCAAACTCTGCAGATTTCACGGTGTCCTGTACAGATTGTCATGTGTCGATGTACAGTTTCTCATGTGTCTGGTAGTTTCAGGTCTCAAGTAAGGTAACACTGCTGACCTTCAGTAATGTCTCCTTGTTTGAAGGATATTAAAAATAAAAATGGAATATCATAAAATACCATCTTTGCTGGCAACAGACCAAGTTGATTGTGCGACAATGTCATAAAATGAGTCAGAAAAATTATCCAGTATCAACACCAATCTGCTGTTTACGGTTAGCTACTATTTCAGACTGCATTATGTTAAGCCATCTTGCTGTGAACATTTCTATGCAGTAGTTCTAATAAACAAAGCCACTGATCAACTCTTAAACTCAAACCTTAATAAAAGTAGGTGTGATAAAACATGTCCAAAGTTGAAATTTTTTTGTCACTGTATATCATAATCAAACAAACTTATCTCCACTGAGTGCTGCTACCTCCAGGGAGTTTAATTCACAAAAAATAACTCTAGCATGCCTTGTTTCCCATTGTTTTAGTACTGTTTAATACCATTGTTTTTAACAGTGGCCTCCAGGCAGGGCTCTTTACTACTGAGAACTAGCTTGTTTCCATTCTCTTTGCCCAAGCAAAAGTTTGAAATTCAGCTTACTGTGCATTTGTACTCTAAGAAAGCATGTTGTCTCAGCCAATCGGAGCATGCTTTATATGAAAAAAGTTGTATGAAATATGTCCTGTTTTGAAGGTTTTTCTTTTCAAATTAAGAAACAAATCCAATATGGCTGCCAGTGGACAGACATTGTCATTGGACATTGGGTGTGGCAGAAAAGGGGTTAAATAGAGTGTTTTAAGGACATTTACAACCTCTTAAAATTCCATATGAAGGTGCCTATCACATTGAATGATCAAGTTACATCCATGAACAGTCTCTTATGATATACATGTAGGAATGCTAAGCAAAGTTTTTGATCTTCACAAAGATATCATCAGTCCTACCAGATATGGAACAGAGGTGGAAGAGTGAGCTTATTCAGTAACAATGCGTTTTAAAAATTTAAGAAGACCATGCACCATTTTTGACAAAAAAATGTTTGGTTGGCTCTCTGATGGCTCAATATGAGAGATGTCCTTTGTTAAATGTTGTGTTTACTAGGGTGACAAGTGTTTTCCAAAATACTGCTTGAGCTGGCAGTTGGTCACAGTGTAGAATTGCTTGTTTTCAATCTGTTGGTTGTGGCTATAATAAATTGATATCCCCAATAGGGTCTGTTATCTCAGCTTCTCTTGCCATTTTATTATTTGCTTGTTTTATTTGAGGGGTTCTCCAAACCATTTGATGCAACCAAAGACAGTGAAATTTCTAGAGTTGTGGTTCTTAAGGATAGTATCAACAGCCGTTGGTGTCATTGGTGTCAGTTATTTGAATGGAGACTGAATAGAATGGGCATCTTGAATAGCTGTTCCCTTGTTTAGGAATACCATGTTGCTTGTTGCTACATGGATGTTGGATAGTGGTATTGGCTGCTGCGCTTGTAATTTTTGAAAACAAAATTGTTGTTTGGATGACTCTCCTCCTCTTTGGGCCATACATGTAACTCTCACAGATTGAGTTTCATCTTTGCAGTTTTCAGTCCTATGTCCAAGTACAAGTTCTTGAAGTTCTAATGTTTCAGTGCCTTCCAATATGCAGGGGAGTTTTGTTTTTAAGCTACAGCCAATTAAAACAAGCCATTTTTGACAGGGTGCATATGGGTGCATTGGAATTTCAGAGGTGTTTTGTTTTCACATGTGAGTGCATTCAATGTTAATGGGTTAATAAAGTGGAAATAATTTATTTCTCTATTTTACATACATACATACATGTACATACATATGTTTATTTGATAAGTTGGTTTAAAATAAGAAACTGTACAGCTGGTGTGGGACCTATTACTACTAAGTGTAAATAAGAGAAACAGAAATCTCCAATACAATTCTCATAAAGCTAAAATAATATTATTTACAATAACGATAAAAAGAGTAATGAGTTAATTTAAAAATACCTAAATTCAGGGTTCTTATTATAATTTACAGAGCATTCCCTAAGGAGCTATAATATTTATTTGTTCTCTTTGGGATGAATGGGGATTCCCTATATTTTGTTTGGATTGGTCCTACTGGTGTTTTACTACTTGTTTATGATTGAGACTGCCTAGCAGAAATTTGAGTGAAAAATGTGCAGCACAATTTTCTGCAACTGCACTTTGTTACTCCATGGTAAAAATTGTCTGCTTTCTCAGAAGTTTTTGAACTGGAAACAAGTCCAGTAGAAGGTCAATCACTGCCATAAAAAGATTGCAAAAGGAGGAAAAGGAAAGGTGAAAAAAAAAATTAACAAAACCTGAAAAGCCTTAAGACATAGGTCACTTTCAACCCAAAAACCCTCCAGAGTTTGATTTTTGTGCATGTCCCAGCAAAAATCTTGTAAAACGTGGTGCCAGTAGAAAGAAAGACCTGCTGTCATGTTAATGCCTTTTTGAGTAGATTGGAGCTCTTTCCGTCATATCCAGAGCAAAAAGCAAAAAGCTGTGGGAGTAAATGGCTGAATGACATTGATAAAGCATTTTAAGATAAAATGTGTATTTCATGATTTTTAGTGAAGAAGTTTTGTAGGTAATATTTACTTATTTTTATGGTACATATTGTGAAGATGTATTGTACCTTCTCTGCAAGTTGATTTTGTAATTATGCAGTCTTTTCTGCTAAAAGACAAAAGATATGACAGGCCTACACGGACTACCCTCACGAGCGTATCTTTTAGAGATTTGCCTCTCTTATATGATATAATAGGAGGGTTAGTATAGATGCTCTTCAGCAATGGCTGGTTTTGTATTACAACCCCGTTATTCATTAAAATTTCTTTTAGGCCACACACTGCTGGGTGATATGTGTGACAAATGGCAAAACTTTCGTTTGAGTCTTTTTTCTTTGTTGGAGGGCCAACCTTCTATCCTCAAAGTGGACTCCTGTTAGCGACCTCTCAATGAAATTATAAGGATATCTGTGCGCTTTGAGGCAGAGTTTGAAGTTTGAGAGGCACTCTTCAAAAGTGGTTTGTGAGGAGTTTGTCGTTAGGAGTCTTGTTGCTTTGCCTTTGATCAAACTTGTTTTACACCAAGAGGGTGGCAGGAGGTATAATACGTGTATTGGAAGGTTTCTGTCGGCTTGTAGTGGGTCTTGATGTCAAGGATAGAGTCATTTTGAAATCTATCCCCTTTGTATATTATTGTGTCAAGGAAAGTAATATTCTCTGAAATTAATAACTCTCACGCGTCTTCAAACTTTTTCAGTCATTGGCGATGTTTATTTTACTTTAGTTGCCTTGAAATCCTCCATTATGGTTTCAATTCCCTCTTCTCTAGGTATGTTGGTGTACAGGCTTGTCACATCCAAAGAGACTATTGTGACACTTGGGGGGACTGTTGTCCTCTCTATGAAATTTATGAAGTCTTTTGTATCTTTAAGATATGATTCT
>Ga0099814_1206820_pt1 | contig 12150 bp, 5 predicted proteins | sample DipTnscriptome_2_FD_81131 | JGI IMG/M metagenome (GOLD analysis project Ga0099814, IMG submission 81131) | Coral microbial communities from Puerto Morelos, Mexico - Diporia T B metatranscriptome (Eukaryote Community Metatranscriptome) | ecosystem: Host-associated > Invertebrates > Cnidaria >... | reverse complement strand
TTTTTTTTTCAAGCGCAGTAGCGTATTTCTTGTGCGGCCGTTGTTTCACTCACAAGCGAATGAGTGAAAGGCCCTCCTTTCTGGCGCTAACTATAAATTACCAACATTACAATAGCACAATTCACCTGTAACGGCCGACAAGACAATGAACCATAAACACAACTGTTTTGCGCCAATCACATCGCGCGCTCGCCCGGTTAACAATTAAATGTCTCTGCGTGCCGACCAATGAGCATCGAGGACATCACACTACCGAACTACTGGTACGGTAGTTAATGAAGTTAAGTGAAATTTTTTTTCATTCTTGGCGGTTTTTTTTCTTTCTGTTTTGAGTTTTAAGAAACACTCACACAGATGAAGGTTATTTTGACATCGTTTTCAAACGCAAAGCATTGCGTTACCTTAAGCAGTCGATAGCTTAGTGTGGGTTTATGACAAGATAAGAATCGTTGAAGAGAATTGAAAGAGAAATGTGTTAGCTGTGTTGAGATTCCATTCAGCAGTTGAACGTTACCTAGTGCCACAAAAACACTTCTAGTTTTTATTATATTCCACACATTGAGATGGGCGATCTTTCGTTTCCATAGCTTTCTCGCTTTCAATTTCGAGAAGAAAATATATTAACATTGCAATAGCCAGGCCAAATTGCTTGCTAAAATTAAACTTTCATAAGCTCTCCTTTCACTCCGTGGTCGAATATGCTAGTGGATCTACATATATGTCAGTACAGCTGTTTTGCTGTTTTTTTCAAATCGCTTAGTCCATACTAAAAACCCAGTGAAACCAGTGTAAAATAGAAAAGATAATGTTAAGCGCGTGTAGCTTAACACTCTTGTGTCTTCCTGTGTTCCGTTTTTCGAAAAGTCGACGGTATTTTTTTTTTACGACAGTACTTTTATTTTGCTACAGTTTTAAAACACGTGGTTTTGTCCAGCTGCATTTAAATGCCTGCTAGCTCAGATAACAACAAGAAAGAACCAGTTTACTCGCTTTTTCGGGTGGTTGTATTGCTCTGGCAAAACGGAGAAGGAGCTCTTGTTCAGACGATAAAATGTTTTACTTCAATGTAATTTCGACTTTTTTCGATTTCTTCTTTCCAAAAGCCGGCGTTTAACTTAATTCTGTCGGTATTGTGTAACTCTTCCTGTGATTCTGTATTTTCTTTTTCACGTATAATTCAATTGACTGGCGTTCTGTTGTTAAGTTCCTATGTTGCAGTTTGCCTTTTTTTCCGAAATAATGACATTTTTATGTCTTGATAAAGAGAGAACACTTTACATTTAAAAGCCCGCTAAGGACAAAGTGGAGTTTAATTACGGTCGCCCCGTTTCCTTCAAACCCTTTCGCTGAATGTCGAGGGTTTCGAACTGAAATGCCCAAAATCTTTTTTTAGCACTTCGAACGCGTGAAATTAATGTGACGATTAAATTGAGTTGTGTTGCTTTATGCGGTAATAAATAGCCTGTCTTCAAAGCGCGTCGATATAAAATAACACGCAAATTATAACTGCAGCCAATGAGAATGGAAATTAGACTTTGTTTATGAAAGGAACAGCGGGAAAAGTGTATCAAACAAGTGTTTTTGTCAGTAACAAAGTGGCGCAGTTTCGGAAACTACACCTTGCCCGCTGCTGACTGTTAGCGGTTATTTTGATATTTTTTTCGGTGGCCGTTTCACTTACGGCCTGTGTTTAAAAGAAGAAGAAGAAATTGCCTGTCACTTTGTGGCATATTTGAATTTCTTTAAAGCACCGGTAAATGATTCATTGAAAATATTTTCGTACGCTTTTCTGCGCGTTCAAATCGGCTTAAAACTCTGATGCGAGATGACACATTTCCTAGTTGCCGACTTGCGCAACGAACAAAGCGAGCCTTCGGTTTGTTTCACCGCCAGTCATTTTCTATAACTCAAATCTGACATCGTATGTAAATTTGCTAAAGTGTTTTTCTTTCTTCGGAAGATCCAAATGCGAAACTGCCATTTATGGATGGTAAATAAAGTGATATTTCCAGCTGGTGCGCATTAGACAGAAACATCAGCACATTTTGCCATTAGAAACAACTTGGGTTTGATTAAATCTTCTAAATACAGATCGGATGTTAGGAAGAAAACAACTAATTTAACGAGCGTTTGAGAAGTGAGACTACCGAATGGTCGGTGCAAATTGCTCCCCTTTTAACATCAGAGTTTCTAAAATCGTAGTGTACATGCTGATTGAGTTCCTGTCAAACTCATTCCTCCAGATTTTTTTTCGTGTATCGCTTGAAGAATTTTTCAATCGCTGTGTTAATTCCCTGTGCCATAATCTCTTTAAGTTGTACCGGTACCCCTGAAAATATTGATTCCCACAGCCATGCAAGGAAAGAAGCCGGTCCAGGCGAAGAAGGTCAACCTGCGGAACACGCACACGAAGTTTGTATGTTAAAACGCGATGTTTATCTACGCGCGCGTGTCGTGTGTTACACGCGTGTTTGAGGATGCCACATGTGCGACAACTTCACGTGTAGGCTTTATGGAGGCGGAGAGTCTTGCAGAATGCTCCCGACCCCTAGATGTAGGGAAGCGTTAAAGAAAAGTTATTAATCGTGAGTAGAAGATGCGGTGACTCTGGACATCCGGATCGAACAGTAAGGTTTGAAAACAGACCGGGGACATACTATTGTCTTCTTGTGCTCCATTCCAGCCAGGTGTATGACCAGGTACGGGCGAATTTATTGGTAGGAATAACCCTTCGATGGTCTAGATTCCCATGGTCGCTTCATGCAGCGAAAACAGGAGATAACCCCCGCGATGTGGGCTTCTAGGATCGAACATACCTTAACAGAAGCTTATTGTCCCTTTTTCTGATGTCTGTTTGGTGTTCGTCTACCGTTGCAAACATTATTTTCAGGTTTCCTTCAGTGAGAAGGTATTGGATCGTTCTCATAGTGTGCCTGGCTAGTTACGAACCCCACTTTAGTAACGTCGAAAAGAGAAACTGTTCGGAACAAGATCAGAATGTGACATGATTTACAATAATAACCTTTTGTACCTTTGGTAATCTAGAAACTTAAACAATTAAAGTTCTTTTGGAAAAAAGCCGTATTTGGAGCGATATTGCCACAGAATTGTTGTACCGGACAGCAAATGTCGTTAAAGGCTTTCCAACTGAGGCCCTCGTCCACCTTTGCTGGAGAAATTTGAAAATGGAGTTTTCGCTCTGAAAAGGCATCAAATGTTTCCTGTCCAAACTAAGCTGTAGGAATTAGTGTTTGAGGAAAACTCGGGTCAGGGGAAATCTCATTATTATTGTGACAAGATCGTTTTTTAAAAGCTCCGTTTTCAATATGCTAAATCTGTCCACATGGAAACGGAAAGCCGGTGTTTTTAAATTCCTCAGGTTTGAAGAGCGTTTTCGGTAAACACCGTTTTCTTGGCGGAGTAGTGTGGAAAGTAAGCCTAACCGTAGAAAGAATGTTTTTGAAAGATTATTCCGGCGTAGTGTAAACAGGGCTTTTTTACCAGTCTGAGTTTGCAATCCAGCTTATACTAGTAGCACTTTTCAAACCTTGTAGTGTTTATGCTTTCGATTGTCGCATTTCACACAAATCGCCAGGTTACCGACTTCTAACCTCTTATTCAATCGGTCGACGTCAGAGAGAACGTAACTAAATTCATCTGTTGAGTTAGATTCTCTGCATTCTCTTATCAAATTCTCTTAATGTTTTCACTCAGTTTTAACCAGTTCATCTCGCGAGTGCTCCACGCACGTTCGAATTGATAACCAGCTCGCGCGAGTAGCAGATGACGAAAAAGTAATTACTGACACGCGGGAAAAAATAATTAAGTAAAAAAAAAAAATTGGCATGTGACTCTCGATAGCATATGATCATCCAAACTTATTGGCATACTTTGTAAACAAAAGCCTCATCGAGAAACGTATCTATGTGTTTCTCTTTCATATAAGCAGACAAAGCCCAATGCTTGAGCACAAAAGAACTCGAATTTCTTTTGTCTGTGAGCTTTTACTAACCCAATGTGTCGTTTAAAAGAAAAATCAAAAGTAATTTATGTATTTTCACGCAGTTCGCCGGCCATTTTACTTCACTGAGAAAAGTTAAGGTAGTTTTGGTTATTTTTTAGTTAGTAACAACTTTTCGTCGCTGTAAAACATGTGTCTCTTATAAAGAAGTGTAACAAGGTCCGTGAGAGAGGATCAAAACTTTTTGTTCTCCGTAATTCAATACGGCATGTATTAAGTACCTCAATAAAAGGCATTCGTTTGAATTGTTAAAACCTCCATATAAGCGACAACTGGTTCATTTTCTCATCCACTAACGTCCACAAAATCATTTTGTAAAACCAAAAGATTAATTTTGTCACTTAAATCAGTGTGTGATTAGTAACATTATCACTTTGATTTCTTTGGTTTGTTTTAGTACCAGGAAACGCACGCGAATTGTAATTTTCTTTTAATTCCAAATGGTCAGACTTCGCTTGATTAATGAGTGCGCAATTTTGGATGCTGTGCAAATAACCGCTGGGTAAGAGAGATTTTATCACATTTTTGTCCCGTGAAAAAATCTGAATGTTAAATTTTTTGCACGCAGAGTCATAAATATATTAAGGAAACATAAAAACAGCAACATCTGTCTTGTGTCCAGATTACAAGGGAGATGACCTGGCTTTTCGTGTTGCAAATACTTAATTAATCTCTTATCATACGAATCACTTCTCAAAAATCACGAAACCGCTTTTGCCAAATAGAATTTTTGAAATATACTTCGATTCGAAAAAGATTAAAATATCACATTACAGTATTATGACAAGGTCATTTTAATATATTTTTAATTTTGTCAAGGCAAAGCAGTGGACGAAGACGCGACGTTTTATGTCTTTTACTAACATTAAGCCGGTCTTTGAACAAAGATTCGTAACGATCGAATTATTTTATGTTGTGTGTTTTGTAGCAATTACCGACTTCCTTACATTTATTTGCCAGCGCGCGATTTCATTGGCGTCTTTCCTGACGAACCCACTACAGTGCACTCCCTGAGGCCTTTAACCCGCTTCGCTTGGCAGAATTTGTATTTTAAAGCAGTTAAAATGTTTACTCGCGACAACGAGTATTGTATTATAACTCGGTGTAGCTCCTTTGAGAGCCAGACCTTTCCATTATCATGAAGACCAGTGACCGCATATCGTTTCTTTTTTTCTTTTTTTAAGCCACGCATATTCAATGTTTTCAAGTGGTCACCGTCATTAACGATGATAAGACCTTTTTGGGGGGACGTTAATCTTCTCTTTGATGTTATATCGATTTGCTACAATGTGTGTCTTATAGATTTGTCTGGAGTGGCTCTTGTGTCTCCAAGACAAAGTTCCATGGTCGTCGAAAATATTCTTTTATCATCAGCCATGTCACACGTGCTTTTTATTGTCTGCCCGTTTTTATTCAGTCCCCAAGTCGCTCATTTCGCTCATAAAGCAATTGTTATAATTCGTTCAAACAGCAGGTCTTGGTTCAGTTCAACTGTGTTTTTTTAACTGAAGGCCAATTTATTAGGCCGCGGTAATGTTTTTTTCGCTCTAATGGAAAATTAATGCCGACCAGGAAAAAAGAAGAGGCAGACCTGATACCAAATTATTCCGTGCAATTTAGCTTGAATGTTTCTGAATTTCCCGTTTTCCGTACCTTTAAGAAAAGCTATAAGCATGTTTTTCAGTGTGTGTGCTTGTTGAAGCCGGTTTTACAACATCTCCCCTTTTAATGTGGCAGGTCTCACTTCAGTGAAACCTTTGTTTTGGCTAATAATATATCATCTTGTTTTGTAGCAACACAAAAAGGAATATAGCAATTAGACTCGCCATAAAATGCAATCACAAGCATCGGGGAGACTGACTCTTATTTATTTTAACTTTATTTTTTCGCCGAGTATAAATTAAGTTGTTGACTCGCGCAAGACTGAGCAATACTGTGATTGTGGAAATTTGTGCTTGATCGAGGCTGATAAAAAGATTGATTGCTTGGAACTGAATCGTTGGCTTGTTGTTTCTTACTATTTTGGTCTTTGTTGTTTGAGCCTTCTGTCACGCAACGTTACGCTCTCCGAGATAGAGGGACCCTCTTCGAGAGCATGGCGTTGCGTGACAGAGAGAAAGAGTGAGAACTGGACTAGTTTGACCAATGAGCAACTTGCTCGGCCCAGTAATACCTCTTTTCTGGCCCAAGCTCCAGGAATCAGGTATGTGCCGCCCCAAAGGGTATGGTTTTTGAGCCGTTTTGGACTGAAAACGGGTATAGATTTTGAACATTTTGGTCTGAAATTGGGTATGGTTATCGGGGGAACGTTCACGAAAGCTTATAAACTTATTTTTCTTTCCAGCAACCGGGCTGAGTAACTGTTGAGAGAGAAAGAGAAATAGATAAAATATATCATCCCAGCTAAATTTCCCCTTTTCACCTTTGTTACGTTGACTTCCGTTCAGCACTGATGCATATGCTATGCTTAATCACGTACAAGGTCAGGTCTGAAAACGGGTAGGGGAAATGGCATTGTTTTGGTCTGAAAATGGGTCTGGATTGGGAGATGCGGGCGGCACACCCCCACAAAAAATTCCAAGGATTACCCCAGATTGCACCACAGCCTATCAGGCGCAACAGGAGCAACCATTTTTAATTGAGAAATGGTTGCACGTGAGCATGCTTCAAAGAACCATCAGTAAAAGAAGTTGCTTCGCAAATTTTAACAGCTCTCCCCATTTTTACAGCTCTTCTTTTCTACAAGTCTTTTCTGTGGGATATTTTTTTCTTGATGTTGTTTTTGTTTGTTTGTCTGTTTGCTTATATCTTTTCGTTATTATTGTGTTTTTGTCGGCGCATTTGCTTGAACGAACATTCTGATTGCCTCAATAATCAATTAATTTTGATCATCTTCATTACAATCAGGTAGGGATATATACATTACAAACTGTGTAACTGGGAGTGCTTGATTTTAAGATATAAAGTCGGTAGATCTAATGATAACTATTGATCAGTGAAGGCTCAATGTCGGTTTGCGATAGAAGTACCGTTTAAAACTGCAACGGAAGTAATTTGGTTGTTAATGTGAAAGAAAGGAAATTGCCTCCAAAATTGAGAAAGTCTGGACTATTTAAGTTGTTTGTTAAAGCCTGGCAATTTGGCCTTGTTAAAAAGACAATCTTGTTTAAAACAACATACAAATCGCTCGCTTGAAACATCTTCCAAACGTCTCAGGTGGTAGACGTCTGTTTACATTGTTCATCTAGTTTATCTGTTCATTATGTTCTTGGCGGTCCCACTGTGTAAGGTATAATTAATCATTTTGAATCAAGTCGCAACACTTTGATTATCACAGCGGCTAAATTCACAGGCGTATCACATAGACTGATATCAGTATGGACCAGTATAGACCGGACTAGAGGTAAATAACCTGCCAAAAAGCAGAAGAGTTATCATGAGGTGATTACATAACTTAACTACTCGAGTAGAATCTTTCTCTACTGTAAATTCATGACCACGGTAAACAGGCAAAGACTATATAGCTTTGGTATTGGAATTTGTAGAATTACACATGTAAAATTTGATCTTTACGTAACTGTCACGATATGTCTCGAAGTGCGGTTGCAAAGCGAAACATTAGTCCGCCATTTTGGTTTGACGTTCTGTTACGCTTTTCTGTTGCGGCTTAACCTACATAGATACATGTTCATTGCCGAGGTTGAGCTCTGTTTGCTGGAAATAATATGACAGAAAACCGTCCTCCATTTAAGTGTTAATTTCTTTTGAAATTCCCCTCAAAACTGTCCAGAACGATGGATTTTCGAGTCCTACTGCACCTCACAATCCTAACAGGAGAAAACATACAAGCGCGCTGGGGCCATAAATCGAAGGGGTGGGGGAGGAAAGTGGGGAAACAAGGATCTGTAAGTTACAGTACGGCTTGAGAGGACGAGGTTACTTTGGGAAACGATTTCCAGTACGCAAAACAGCTTCAATTGACTTTCACAAGTTCGAAAACAAAAAGAATCAAACAGCAATCATACGTCGTTGGCACGTTCTGATACGAAGTTTTAAAACCTTTATGAAAGTTATGAGCATTTCGCGATAAATCACGAGATGTTTTGGCAACAAATACAGCTTAAAATTTTGGCCGGCCGTATAATAGAGTACGGCCCGCTAAATTGACCAATCACAGAACTCGTAGTAACTGAGAGATATCTGATAATATATGGAACTATATATTTTTATACCATAATCAAATCAATGCGCGCGCTCTGATTGGTCAATTAGCTATAGTTTATTGTGCCGGTAAACCCATAGTAAAATTGCATAAGCCGGCGGCTCGTGATTCACGAATTCATCTCGTGTTGGCTTACAACATCCCGCGTGGTTTATCAGCCTATTGTGGTCTATTGCTTAAATAACTGCGGTTTATTTAAACATATAGCGACAAATGTTTCATAAAAGAGAAGGAAATTGACGGAAACCGTTTGAAAATCTAATATTGCTATGCCGATTCGTCTAAAATTATCCACCGTTTTGACCAGTTGTATTTGGGTAATGTCCAACAAATGCTTATGAACAGTAAAACAGCCATTTCGTCCTCAAAATTTGTTCTAGGATTAATTTAATGAGAAAGTGTTTTCCAACCTATTACAGCCCAGCCCACCAGTGGTAAGAGATAATTATATACACGTGCACTTTTTGCCTTGTTCCTTTGGCGCTTCGCTAAATTAAAGGATAATTGGAGAAAATTGAGCAGCATGAAACCCGTCTACCGACAGCGAAATAAACACTTGGCAATGTGTTCAGAATTAGGACTGACCGCAATTTATTTTTACGTTCTTTTCAACATCTTGTTTCTATTATGTAATTTTCATCGGTCTGTTTCAGAGTAACTTGCGTGCGGTCGGGCGTTCTTTTTTCACAGCGAAAAAAAAGGACGCCTGATCGCCAGTTCAGATGAATGTTGATGATACAACGAAAACGCCACCTTAACTTGTAGAGAATACTGGACTTCTGGAAGGCAGTGGCTTTAACTATCTCAAAAATTATTTCAAATTATTTTTCAGGAGAAAAGTTGGCCACTTTTTTTGTTAACATGTCCATTCTCGTCTTTGGCGGGACACAATTTAGGTACGGAACCTTTGACATCTGCCGCGGCTTGGCAAAATCTTCAGCAGCACAACTATTAAACTTTTAAATTAAATAGAAGAGAGTTTTTCCGGTGTACATGTGGCTGGACATGCTGATAATGATAAACATAAAAATAAATTACATTGAAGTAATTCTGGCTTTTGTGAATAGTTCAACGACGTTTTCCATGCTCTGACTGGCTAGGGGGTTTAGAGTTAGATTCCCAGGGGCATCTTATTGAACGCGGGTATCTTTTGTCCCCCGGGCGAAAAGACTACATGTATTTGTGTTTTAGCTGGATTTCATGCAGCGGATTAAGTTGAGAAAGAACCACAAAAATTTTGACCAAGAAAGTCCGAGACTTTTCTGTACGACCACATCAAGGAATAATGCTGTGCATACTTGACAATTAGATTATGAGTGCGACTGATAGTTGACGAGGGTACAGCCCGAGTTAACTATCACGCATAGAAATCGATAGCGTAGTCGAATTGTTTTAGTATAAATCTTCTAGTCGTTAAAAAACTTTATCGAAAGCCTCTTCACAGTTACTTCGAAAACGCAAAGAAGCGGCCGCCATTTTGTTATTTCACAACTGCATACTGTTGGGCTACTCGAACACAACAGAAAGTGAGTAGCTACCGCGGAGAATAAAAAAACAACGGCGTTCTTGATAGGACGCTGGTAGATTTATTCTGATAAATCTTATATCCTCGTAGGCGAAAAGAACTTGTTGTGTTTTAGCGAGGTGGCCGGAATTCATGCAGGGGATTAGTTTTAAAACGAACCACAAAGATTTTGAAAAGTTATTCAAGATCACCTCTGGGAATGTACTGTGAGTAGATCCCGCTCAGGGTTGCTCAGTCAGTATTACCCTCAAAGAAAGGAATTTCAGTTATTTTCGACAGTAGCTGTTCCCAGCAGTACCATAAGTTCTGTTTCTGTAGGGAAATTACAAACATTCGAAATACCACGAGCTTGTTAATTACTTGTGTTTGAAGGAGTTCTATTTGCTGCTCTAAGCCATCAAATAAACTATTTTACTGGCGCTGTACTGCCCCGTTTTTGAATGGTTTCTGAAAAATGGTTTGAAAGGGGAAATCTTAATTCTGATAAAGACTTAGCATTTCTTGTTAATGTATTGAATTTTTTTTCAGATATTATACATTCTGTTGTCCGCCTGGCCTTCAGAATGACCTTTGAAAGTTATACTTTAAGTCGCTTATCTTTTTCTGATCATTGGAGAAATTGGCCCTGTATATCATATGTATAGCTTTTTAAAATACCAGAAACAAAAATAACTAAATGCAACCATAAACGGAAGTTTAAGTGTAAATGTCTGTAAGATTTTTCAACAGTCTGCAATTTTGTCTGACGTTTTCACATTCATGTCAAACTTTCTGCATTTTGACACAACTTGGCGTGTATATTCTAGTGTTAATTTTCTCCCGCAGTCTTATCGCAATGCATGGACAATGGAAGCCCACCGGAGAAGTTGGCTATTTAATGAACGTGAATTGTCCTACTGGAGAAGAATTCGTAATTTTAGTTTTTCTAGTGGAAATAACTTCTGTTTGAACATAGTTAGTAGAGGTATGGTTTGAAGAAGAGGCAAGTAAGCTGTACTGAAGGTTTTTGTGTCTCGATGCCGCTGTGCTGGCAACGTGACGTTTAAATGTCGCACACTTCTGATCGAGAGATTGATGCATTTCTGCTATTCGTCTAAAATGATTTTTTGTTCACGCAGTGTCCTTTACAGTCTGCCTGACATAAACACCAAAATCTAACAAATCCTCGGATTAAGCCTAATTATATAATGATGGTTTGATTTTGTAGAAAAGAACCCAGTAAATGATAGGAACCCATTGAAAGTTGACAATGTCAAATGATGGTGAGGTTTGAGGGAATGATTTACTTATTAAAAGAGCGAACTAGAAAATTAGCAGGATAAAATGCGAAGGAACAACTGTTTTTAAGCAACTACGACATCTCATTTGTTTTGACTTATGTTCGTGACTAATGAAGGAGGCTCAACGAAAAGGAACGTTACATGGCTTGACCTATAAGCGAAAATAGATCGTCCACAAGTCTCCCAAAGTGTTCGAATTTTCAGAATGTTTAAGCTCTCGCGTAGATATTAATAGATAGTTTTGGAAGAGTTCTTATTTTCTCAAAGATTAAGTCTTGTTTTGGAGGATTGGCTTAATCCGGCATGTTTTTTCTTTGAATTAAAATTGAATGTCTAAAATTTATTTTTTCAAGGAAGTTTTTATGGCCACCCAGAATATTAAACTTAAAACGGGCTTTTTACAGTTTAGAGAGGAAAACCTTGCCTTCTCGGACATAACTCGGGGTAAGTTTGTTTCTTTTGTCAGTTTGTCGTGTTTAGCTTGTAAATAGCATTTAAAGTTTTCCTGATCGGATTTAGACCAAATTAGCAGGGATTTAAAAATCTACCGTTAATTCCTTGCATTTCCGTGGTTTTTCCCCTGCGGCTTGTAATCCCGGGTGGGAAGTTCATTGTAACCAGTAATCTTGGGTTTAGCGCAAAAGGAAGCCGATGTTATTAAACTCAGTATGAAAAAATCCAAACTTTCTGCACCGCTGCGAAAGCCAACAGAAGAATCGCCATCGACGCAAATTTCAGGGAAATGACTGCAGAGAAAGCCTGCCAAACTCGCCACGAAAAGATAAATTTTCATCTCAAACGGTGAATACCTGAAACGATAAATCAAATTCGTGTTACAATTGGAACAAACCTAATGGAAGTGTTGAATGACGGAAGACCACAAGGAGAGATGCAGGGATTTAATTGGTCCACATCGACCGAGGGGCCACATAAAGTCCATCACGGTGAGGAGATTTTGAGCTTTCCTCTATTAATCACGAAAGGGAACGTCCATACGAGCTGTCATTCAGCTCGAGATGCCCATTTATTAACGAGTACTTCATTCAACATGGCACCCCGTGCAAATCGCGAGTACTTCAGAGTGAGATTACATGGCTTCTCG
>Ga0099814_1435065_pt1 | contig 12372 bp, 3 predicted proteins | sample DipTnscriptome_2_FD_81131 | JGI IMG/M metagenome (GOLD analysis project Ga0099814, IMG submission 81131) | Coral microbial communities from Puerto Morelos, Mexico - Diporia T B metatranscriptome (Eukaryote Community Metatranscriptome) | ecosystem: Host-associated > Invertebrates > Cnidaria >... | reverse complement strand
GTTTGTTGAAAGGCTAGTTGCATCCTCTGAAACTCCAGTTTGTTCATCGCAGAATGCTCAGGAGACTCAGGAGCACAACGATCAGAATAAACTGATAGCTTTGAGATCGCGTCGCTCTTCCGCTCGTTTGACTTTGCACTGCGATATTGATATCAAACGGCGAAACCTGCCCTTCGTAGTAGCCTGTCAAGACATGCACAAACTCCACAGTGATGTCTTTCTGCGCAAAGATCGACCACGTGTTGTCGTGCGGATAGACAGTGGGATTACTCACCTCAAACCGAATGTTGTAGGTACCTACTTCCACGGGTGCTTGCTCATCCAGGAACAAAGACAGGAGATCTCCAGCTACTTGTGTGGGAATAGCCAAACGTAGGGGCAACGGCTTTGGCAGCACCGACACCTTGGCCGGATCCTCATTGAACATGATGCCCTCAGGCGCTCGCACCACAAATCGTTGCAACGTCCCGGAAGGGATTTCATGCAATACACGGAGTTGGATCAAAACAATGGTCAAGACCCTCGGATCGGAGTTGGTCCAACCCAAGCCATTGCACCGAATCGGAAGTGATTTCAACTCCAACCCAGGAATGCGGAGATTGGCATCAAAGGTAGCTTTGGTGTGGTCCTGTAGTGAGATGCCCCAGTAATTGGTGTCCTCAGGTGGTCGACCACCAGGATTCAATACACGCACACCCACGGTGTATGCCTTTCCGGCTTCCAAACTGGCATTGCCGAAGCGCAAACTCAATGGCTCATTCACTGCACCGGACTCGCAGTTGGGCATCAAAATGAAGCCGAGAGGACTAATACCAGTACATAAGACTCGGAAGCCAGCACTTGGCGGGGGAGTCACTACGATGTACACCACAGCTGCAGGAGATGGACGTACCGGGGTGAAGGTGAAGTAGCCGCTGGCTGCCTCACCCAGTTGGTTGTTGCCTTTGTACACAACTCCCATACCCATGATCTCATAGCTCAGGTACTGTGACCATCGCACGTATTGAGTGCTTTCATCTTGAAAGAGCGACAAGTAGAAGTAGTTCGGTGTGGGAGTTAGACCAGGATTTCGAACCCTCAAATCCACCGTGATGTCAGAGCCACGCAACCTGGTTCTGAAAGCCAGTGCATTTGGAGAAGATGGGACTGCCACCGTAGCGACATGAATCGGCAAAGACAAAGCCAGCGGGAGCCAAAACCTCCATCCGTACGCTCTCTTGCGCTTCAACACCGTCTGCCACGCCCAAGTTGATGGTCAACTTGATCTCCGCCCCAGGCGTTTGCAAGGACGGCACCACGGAGAAGGGCACTTGCCCAACTAACAAAAAGCCTGCAAAAGCACCATCACTGGTGCCAGTTGCTGTGATGTTGCGACCCAACCATGGATAGGCAGGCATGGATGCATCCACCACAACTCCATCTTCATCCACTAAGGGAAGAACTCTCCAAGTCTTGAAATACCAATTCATCACCTTCTCCGCCAGGGCCGGTGATGCAACACCCAACTGGAAGCGAATGGTGGTGGAGGCTGGCACGGGCTGGGTCAGAACAGCATAGAAGTCCTCCGGATTGGCAAAATCAGTACTCCATTTTCTCATGAAGTCCAAACCATTCTCACCAAAGCTCACAGATCTCAAGGCCCTCAAAGTTCCTTCAGTCAGGGAATAGCCCGGTGGCCGACGGACCACTAGGACATCGTTGACCTCTGCGGAGGTTTCACCCCTGAGCTCGAAAGTGACTAAGGCATTGGGCACTCCGTAGTAGATTGGATTGATGAAGGAATTTTGATCCACACGAATATAACCCAACACTGCAGGACCAGGCAAATCCAACCCCTCATCTCGTCGTGCTTCAGCTGGTGGAAAGGTGCCACAGGCACCACCAATGGAAGTACACGTCACGAGTGGCATCAAGGTGGTTGTCACCGGAGCGCCCGCCACAGCTCCCTTGGTATAGGTAGTGACGGCCCAAGTGGACATGCCCGGCGTCATGGGATTCTTGATGTTGTGAATCGTAATCTCTGAACCCACACCATTGTGGACCATCATCTCCACCACCACCATCGTCATGGACCGGCCGTAGACGGTCATTGGTCCATCCACGCCGTCGCCGAAGCGTGCATTTGTAAAATCAAAGGACTCCAAGTCGACCTTGGCTTGAATGGAGACCAGTTCAGCACTTCGGGTAGCCGTGAAGGTGATCACAGCGGTGGAAAAGGAACCGGTTCCTTCGCAAGCCAAGCCAGTCACCAAATTTACATCAATTCGGCATGGCAAAATCGAAGGAGCCTGTGAGATCTTGGGCATGACCAACTCTGGAACAATCTCATAACCTTCCAACATTCGCGAGGACTTGCGTGTGCCATTGGCATCCAATTGTCTCACTTGAAAGAGGTTGATCGTTGGAGTTCTAGGCGGATTCTGGACTTGTACCATAAAACGTACAGGACTCAATGCTGGGATCGACTCATCCATAAGCACCCAACTAATGATGTTGGCGCTGCAGGTAGGGACCGTTTTCGTCATAGCTCCATCCAAGAAGACATATTGTGGACAACGACGATCACCTGGCTCGCTGAACAAATACGACACGGGCGCCACAATCTGAAGTTGGTCTCCAATGGCCACCGTCTCCGGGAAAGACATGTTGAAGTCAAGCCGTTGTTTGACCAAGGCATTGGTCGACTCTGGTTTCAGATATGCGAAGGACTGTACCGCAGTGTTCACCACAAAACCTGGAATGTAGCTCTCGTCAATGATCTGGTTCACCGTCAAATCTTGGTAACTCTGCACATGCCAATCTTCCGGTACTGCCGAAGTCGTTTGAGGGTTCACCACCTTCAGCGTGAGTACATAGAGTGTTTGCGCTCTCATATACTTGTTGTTCTGGATGAGGAGCAACCTTCCACGACTCGAGGGTGTTTGATCACCCTGACAGACCAAGTCGCTAGGCAGAAACTCAGCCCATTGCAAGACTTGTGCCCTCGCAGTACCTGCTGGATATGATGAGATGTTGGGCATCTCCGATTCGTGTACCGACAAAGACATCACGCAGTCCGTGGGCACTGTGAATCCGCTCGGTGCCGTCACCCTCACATGGCCCCCGAAAGGTACCACATTCACTGGACGCAGTTGAATGGTTACCTCGTTGTTGGTGAGATAATCTGCACGTGATGCTGCCGTAGTCGTCGGGAGGATGGAGGTGTTCATAAAGGCCCAAATGTTCACTCCCAAGAACGGCAAGGATGCCTCTCCATTGTACTCCAGCAAAAAGTAGTTGTACTCCGGCGTCACTGGAGGATTCCGCAACACGGCTAAGCGGAACAAGTAGGTCTTGAAGAGTTCCAAGCCTGCTTCGAAGGTGATTCGAGCCTCATTGTCTCGTCCAAGGCAACTGTCGGTTCCAACGCCCGTAGGCCAAGGATCATATCGCTGTGCATAGGTCCGTTTTTCAGGAGGACCAATTGTGTGCGTCAGTGCCGGGTCCAGCGGCACATTTTCGGGCACTCGTGGCAGGTCTCCAGTCACCGCTGAATCATTGAAGATTCGTGAAGATGGAGTCGTGACCACACGGCACTCAGCATCAAAGACATATCCCACAGGTGCGCGCACGGTCAAAGTGCTAGTGGCTTCCACATTGGCATTTAACTGCATCTTGAAGATGAGCTGGGTGGGACGATTAGGTCGGTCATCACGATAGCCCCTGGGTGGATAGAATTGCCAATGCTCAAAGTCACAGAAGGTTTCAGGCAAGGTAGCATCAATGGCACGTTCCTCCAAGGTGATGAACGTACAATCCACCTTTGACCACATCACCAGATCCGCTGAGACCATGGGTCGAGCTACTGCATAGCCAGGTACTGTGGTGTTCTGGTCCAGGATAATGTTTTCGCTAATCAAGCTATAGGATAAGAAAGTCCACTGCCCTGCTTCCGATAGTGGCACTGCCTGTGGCGGATTCACAGCAGCCAATGAGAACTGATAGTACTTAGCAGGCACGCCAGTGGGTCCAGCGATGACTTCAATCTTAGGTTCTCCCGTTGCTCCAATTGGAGCATATAAGCAGGTGGAATCATAGGGTAACTCCGGATAGTTCGTTGCAGGCTTTGGTTGGCAGAAGGTGGAGAACAAGAAATTGGGAGGCCCGATGATGACAAGGCCTCCTCCTTCCGGGATGTTCGTAATGGTCCGAACACTAAAGGTGATGTCGACAGCTAAAGCAATGATACTAGTGGTGTAGGTAATTGCTCCATTAATGAGGCGCTGCACAGTTGGAGCTGCAGCAGTTCCCGCTTCCAAACGGTTAATCTCATTGTCCTGGTTGTAACCAAATTCAATGGTGAATTGGTTGGCTGAACCCGTAGGAGGCACCATGGGAATACGAATCTTGCAGGCAAAGCCATAGATAGTTCCCGGCATCACAGTGCCGTTGCTCAAGTTCAGGCTGTGATCCTGTCTCAAGTGCCAAACCTCATCCAACTCGCTTTGGTTGGTACCATTCATCTCCGTGTCGTTGCTCTCATTGCAATCCTCGCACTCCAGTGTCCCAACCAAGCTCTTGTCCATCTGATCCTGAACCACTGGAAGTAGCACGAAGTCACCAGATCCTGCCTTCACCTCCATGTTGAAGACCAGCTGTAAACTAGTTGTCTCTGGCACCATGGTCTGTCCATCCATTGGCAAAGACTGGACAAGCATCAACTCTTTCATGCTCTGTGCCTCTGCTGGTGCCACGCGGAACACCAACTCCTCCTGCAATCCATGGCTTTGACCAGCGCTGGCCATGTTTCCTGCCAAGTCCGTGAAGAGGTCAAGATGGACCACCAACCTGTAGCCACGGCCATATTCCAGTAGCGGCATGCGAGAACTTGGAATGCTGACGATGGCTCCCCTGAGTTCAAGAGCATCTGCCGCAATGCTGAGGCCCTGTTGTGCTGGAAGGTAGTCACATGGAAATGAGCAGTTCTGTCCAATTGCACATGCATTGTCAAACTCTCCACAGCGATCACCACCATTACTTGGAAGCAAATGTAAAACAACAGTCTCATCGGCATCCATCGGCAAGGTCTGTAGCACCTCAGAAAAGTAGAGCTCGATGCCCTTGCCATGAACGTCTTGGTCGAAGGACGGCACGGGACCTCCATGACCATTGATGGTGGCCAGCAGCAGTTGAGGTGGAATCAAATCCCTCTGAAGGTCCACTTGATAGGTTTGCTGCACCGATTCACACGGGTTGCCCACGGAATCTTCAACGAAGCCCGTGTCTATCTGCAAATGGTAACCAAAACCTGGAAGCAGGTCCTTACCCGGATCCACCTGGACCAAACTCCTCAAACGTCCTCCTTGCTCGAAGTGATGTACGTCCGCTGAGACGTTTATCAGAAGCGGGTTACTCCTGCCACAGGTGATTCCACAAGAGACAGGCGGCAGAGAATGCAACTGGCAGTATCTTTGCCCTGGTAGGACACCTTCATCAAACATGATATAGAAGACGTCGTGCACCGATACTCGCTGTTGATTTGGCAGGTGTACAGTAGGCCCCTTCATATCATCGCTGATGGTAAAATTCTCTGCATCCAGGGGCACGATGATGGCATAGTTCCTCATTATGTCCATGAGCGGTGACACAGAATGTCGCAGTTGATAGCTTTCGCCTGTGCGGAAAGGCCCATAGACTGTCACAACTGCTCCATGTGCGGTGGCATTGAAACGCACAGGTCGTCCCTCTGTCTCCAGTACCAGAACTCCTCTACGGCCATGGTCCCCTTCGAAAATCACAGACTCTGAGAAGATCATCTGCACCATACCGTTCCTGCGTTCCGTGGCTTCGATGGCAATGACTCGAGGAGGCACCACGTCGCCCTCGCGAATGGTGAAGCTATACTCTCCACTGCTCCGTCCCATAGGCATAGCTCTGGCATCAGCCGAAATGAACAGCCCTTCAGGGATGAGAATGTGCAGTGTCTGCCCAAAGGCAAACTCCTCAGTGATCCATGTCACCTGACGCCGCTCCACCAATGCTTCTGAGACATCCAAGGTAGCATAGGATCCATCTGCCAAAAGCCCCACTGTGCACTCCTGCATCAACTGCGTGCAGAACGAGATGTTGCCAGATCCTGGCAGCACCTCCTCGCTGAAAACCATAGTCACATTGGTCTTTGAAGGGACCTTGTTCCCTGCTGGTTCAACCCCTCCAGGAAGAATGAAAGGCCTGTCAGGCTGAATCCGTGGATCTGGCCCTGTGTCCACCAGAAAGGTGTAGGGTTCTAACGGTCCAGCCATGCTCCCTTTGCTGGTATCTGCTCCCATGAAGCTTCTGGAAAGCACCGTTACCTGGAAACGACGTGCTTCCATAGGTGCTTCAAATCGGAATTGTGCCAAGCCCGGCTCGAGTCCCAGTTGACTCGAGCCCCAAGGCTCCACAAAAATCATCGGCTCCACAGCCTGGAAGGTGGAGCAATCAAAGTTGGAGCCACAGTCACGAATCTGGATCTCCGAAAACATTCTCGTCATTCCAGGGAATGAATTATTCAGGTAGATGCGCTGCGTAAAGTAAACATAGCCATACACCTCCTGCAGCTCCGGAATCCCTGACACTGTGTAGTTTGTGATGTTGAAGGCGTAGGAAACGCGTAGCACCTCTGGTGCACGTGTAACATTCTCGCTGACATAGAACCTCCATGAATTGCTTGTGTTCAACATCGGCAAAGGATTGTCCATCATGTCATATAGCACTCCTGGGGTTCTGGTGACAAGGAAATACGTGACATCATTCCCTAGCTCCAAACAACCACCTACACAAAGCAGATCTGGGAAGAGACTCACCACATTGCCATCGATGAGTTTCCGCCCGAGGAAATCTCGATTGGGCTGCGCAAGCATCTCTACATCAATTCTGATCTTGGGTCCTGTGACATCGTTGATGTCCCATAGCTCAAAGAAGCCACTACCTGCCTTGACAGGCTCTGAGAAACTTAGTTGAATACTTTCCTGTTCTGTAGCATTACGGCTGTTCAAGGGATGGCAACGGAACGGGTCCAACTCAGGCATCTGAAGATCATGCGCAAAGGAGATCATAGCAGATTCCTGCGGCACATTGCCCAGGACATCCTGCACTGCTGTGGTCGGAATGTACGCCTCAAAGAGTTGTGGTCGCAGTCGTCCAGTGATCACAGAACGCTTCACCTCTAAAGGTACATAGATTCTGGCTGACCTGCCCGCCAAATCTTGATACCTGGTCTCACAAACCCTAAAGTCAACGCTGAGCATCGGCGACCCAGCCACCTCCAAGTATGTCACGGTCTGTATCTCAAGGGTTGGTTCCAGTCCCATCAACCTTCGTGCAGTCAGTTCCAGCTCCTCAGTGTCGTTGCTGCAGTTGCTACCGTTGATGCAAGCCGTGACATTCAGCATGTCCACTATCACGTCCTCGCAGCAAGTGAGGTTGTCGTCCAACTCAGTACAGGCGTCCCTTGAAGCACACCTTACAAGCGTTGCGTTGTCTATGTGACGCCTTCCCGGTCCACAACTGAAGTTGAAGTCACCGCAGGTGGCTCCCACGGGAACAACCACTGTCACGTTTTCCTGAATCTCCTCTGGACGATCAATAAAAAGGCCTGCATCCACCTCCAACATATAGACTCCACCAGTCTCTGGCAACGGTTTTGAGTTGCCACCGGGAAGATTCGGTGGCAATTCACCAGCATGGATAGTTGCCTTGAAGGGCACCAGTGGATCCAGGCTGACCTGGAGATGATTCGCATCTGTCTGCATCTCATCAGCCCAAAGGCGCCAAACCATTTGCCCTGTTGCATCACGCAAAGTAATTGCACGGTCACTCGTGTTCAACCCAATGATGTGCTCATTCATATAGAGCTCTACATCCGTCAACTTGGTGAAGCATCGCCAGTCGCGCCAGGAGCTGTAAACCACCCCCAATAGGGTCGGCGTTATCCGAAATTGAACTTGTGCCTCTTGCCAGGTGCTAAGCTCCATGGCCAAATTCACACCATTGGTGGCCACCACAGCTGTCTCGTTGGCCCCGACAAAGAACAAGGCGTTCATGTCAAGCGATAAGGGAAAGGGGGAGAGCATCACAAGATTTTTGACAAAAAAAGCTTCCTCAACCGGCACCTCTTTGATGAGTTCCGCATCAAATTCGGTGATGTTTCCACGGACGGTCGGTGTGTCGGACAGGACCATGATGTGGAAGAAACCACTGCCAGCCTCAACATCCACGTTGAATGCCAAAGTGATGACTCCAACGCCGGGATTCACAGCGATTTCTCCTGGTGGCATGTCCAACTGTGGGGCTTCCATGGGTCGCACCAATGAAGTGCTCATGACAGAGAAGTCACTTTGCACAGCCTGGACGACTTCATCGAAAACCAGCAGAATAGAATCTCGGACTGGTTCCACATCGCCAGAGTTGTTGCTTGGCATTGATGTTGCCAAGACAGGACCATCCGTGTCAGGATAGACCGAGAAGCTGAAACTTGACGCTTTCAACAGATTCTTCCTGAGCTCTCCAACTGTTCCGGCGTCAGAGAATGCATCTTCCTCAATGTCGACCATGTACGTCCTGCCAGGTCCAGCCCATGGTATCATCTCTCCTGTCATGGACTGACCCATTGGCAACAAGGACAAGCGCCTCCCTTCCATATCCATCTGTATACATCCTTGTACAAGACCAGCCCGGCAAGGACGGTCCACTGGCAAAGGATGCCTCATCCCACGATCATCCCGTAGAATGATGAACTTCCCAGGAGTTGCCTCCACGGCTTCGGAGAAATAAATCTGCACCAACATCCTGTCAATTTGAAGCTTGGACAACGTCTGCGTTGGCCACGTCCAAACGATGCTCGGCGCAACCAAATCTTGTGAACGTGTCGTGAAAAGGAAACTCAAAGGCTCGTCAAAATGAAGCACTGATCCAGCTGGTAGGGTGAAGCGATACGAGGTTCCTGCAAGTAGTCTGCGCGGTAGGAAAAGCACCTCGTGGCCAAAAAAGACCACAGAGCCTGGATCACTCACGAGCATCTGCTGCCGATCTGGAGAATCGACCATCGGATTCACCTGCACAATCTCTGCCTGCAAATCGCTGAACGGATCAGCCAATTTGGCTGGTCCTTCAAAGCTCAACTTGATCACAGAGCTAGGATCAGCTTCCTGGAGCCCGTCATTCGAGGCGAGGCTTATGTTGGGCGTCGTGAGGTACGTGAAGAAGGTCAAGGCGACTCCCTCTTCAAATCGATTGGGCTCTGGCCAGGTTGCTGTGTCTATGACACCTTTCCCCAGCTCCAGGGTGTACAAATGCCCTGGAAGCAAGTTTGGAACTGCAGTGACCACCGAATCCTCAACCTCGGTTCCTACAAACGCTGGCACCTCTTGTCTGATGCTTCCTGTCTCGGATGTGTAGAGGAACACGGCTGGTGCTGCTGCGGCACCAAGTTCCAGAAGCACAGGCTCCCGGAAGACAAAGCGAATATGCACGCTGCCGCGGTCCGCTGCGGGCAGTGCGACAGGAGAAACCAAGCCCTTAAACCCCCACAAAGGTGGCTCTCCGTTGATGCGCTCTGCTGGAAGCCATGCACCACAACCGAACCCATCCGTCTCATTCCAAATGGTGGAGCTGTTCACATCATCGGATTGACAGACGACCTCTACAGCCACAAGGACTGGGGCACTTCGATCCGGTGCCTCAGCTCGGACCTGTATGTTGTAGGCGAAGCGGCCGCTGCCATCAGCATAAACACTGGCAAAGCTTGCAACTACACCAGATTGAATCGACACGTTGTAGGAAAATCCAGGATCCAAGTCCTGGGGCGGATTGATGATCACCTTGCTTCCTACGAAGAGCATATCCTTCAACTGGATCGTGCGCTTCATGAGACACACATCTGTAGTAGTCCAGTTGCTACAGAATTCGATGACATTCTCCAAGTCTCCAGGACTCACCTGTCCCGTGAAGTCGAAGACAACATTCTCATGCTTGAACATCAACTCTCCAGGCTGCGGGAAGGATGTCCATGGTGCTTCTGGATATTGGGCTGCCTGAGCTCCTTCGACAGGCACCTGAATCACATAATCATCGAGTCCAAAGGCAGGTGTCTCCCCACAGTCGCCGAAGAAACATGCAACTCGATGCTCCCACTCGCCGCGTTCCTCGAATTCCTTGGAGCTGTGGGCCATGTTCCCCAAAGCGTCCTGAATTGCACCGGGGCCAAAGACCACTTCGTGGCGACCTGGTTCCAAGAGTTGTCGAGGCCGCACCACGACCATTCCAGGTACACCCAGAACGCTCCGAAAGGTCGGAGCATGATCCACCACTGTTACAGCAGTCGGACTGTGTCTCACCACTGCCAAAGCCCCTGGACCACGCAGGGCCACCTCATTGAAGAAGAAGTGAAATTCTCTGGCTGATTGCAGCGCTCCATTCTGCGGGAATGTGGCATATGCATCCAACAATCGAGGGCCATGGATGTCATTCTCTGTAGCATTCTCGTGTTCTGTCTGAAAGTGCAAACCATGGGCTGGACTGACCAAGTCAACCGATTCATTGGTGGACGGCACAATCAAGCAGTCCCTGTCAAGAAGAACCTGATACAACTCGTCAGGCAACAACTGGACCAGGACTGGAACCACCGCAGCTCGCTTCAAAAGACGAAGTCTTGTGCATGGAATGTTGACCTCATGCCCTGGAGATTGCAGCATCAGGGAGCCATTACCCACCTTCATGTCATTGACCACATTCACCAAAAAACTGAAATTGCTTCGAGGAAATGTACCAAGGTTGTAAATAGCTCCACGCTCTCTGTCAACAACGTCATCACTGACAGTCCCAGCGGGCATCTCTTTCCCCAAGTTGCTCACTGGTACTACCATGAACCTCTTGTATCCAGGTGGAAGAACCGTAAAGATGTGTGCACGATATGAATCTGCTCTGCAGCAGGTCGTCTCTTCCTCGGGCCCCTTTGGCACTACAGCCAGCACCCGCGTGAGCCGACGATTCATGGCATCCACCAAGTAGACTCGATATTCCACTATAGGATCCTCTGTGATCATTGACTCGATGGAATTCTGTCCAAAGAAGATATCAGACTCATAGTATCCTTTCCGATGGTCCTGATCCTGACCTACCTGTCCAAAGCCACACACTCGACACTTGGTCAAGGGAAGCGCATCACTGGCTTCAGGTAGATACCACAAATTCACATTATTTTCTGGGCAAGTCAATTGCACAGCTGTGCTGTACTCCACGCAAGGATCCACCAAGATCTCTGGCACGCATTGCTCACCTGACTGCATAGATGCACATCCGTCAAGGCCAAAGAGTGGACAAAGATTGCCACAGGGTTGGATCATGATGGTCGAAGTGGTCTGGGTATGTGTTTCACTCGTCGTCGAAGTGCTGGTGCGAGAAGTTGAGGTGCTTGATCTTGTTGCACTCGTCCCTGTGCTGGTCATACTACTGGTAGTGGTTTCGGTCGCGGAGGTAGAGGTTTGTGAACTTGTTGTGCTACTGTCTGTCGTTGTACTGCTGAACGTAGTTGAAGTCGAAGTGCGTGTGATTGATGTAAGAGTGCTGCTCGTGAGCGTCAGTGTTGTGTTAGTAGCAGTGGTGCTCGTCATAGTGGCGGTGCTTGTTGTTGTGGAAGTCCCAACGAAACTGGTTGTTGAGGTCGCGCTTGACATTGTGACAGTGCTGCTTGTACTTGTGGTGGCTGTAAGGCTGCTTGAAGTGATGCTGGAGCTTATGGTGCTGGTTGAGCTGGTGCTTGTCAAGGTGATACTAGTACTTGTTCTTGTAGTTGAGGTGGTGGAGAGAGTGGTGGTCCTTGACACTGTCACTGAGCTCGAACTTGTTGTGATGCTGGTTGACGTCATGGTTGAACTGCTAGTGCTTGTCGCACTAGTCCTAGTTAGGGATGCAGTGGAGGTGAGTGACAGGCTGGTTGAAGAGCTGGTCGTTTCGGTGAAGCTCGTGGTGGTGTTAGTCAGAGTGCTTGAAGTTGAGGATGTTGAAGTCGTCGATGATGTCGCAGTGCTGGACACACTTGAGGTGCTACTGGAAGATGTTGTAGTACTGGTGAAGGTGGTAGTAGTATCACAGAGCGGTGGTACCTTGCTTGTGCTGAAGACATTAGCGGGACACATGGAGTAGCTGCGCTCCTCGATAGCCTTCTGAAGATCTCCGTGAGCCAGGCCATGGAGTGTCAAGCTCACGACTAGAAGCAGAAGCTTCAGTGAGGCTGGGCCTCGCAAATTGGCTGACTTTGACATCGCTGACACATTGCTGTTTCCGGTCACCAGCTCAACACAAGCCGTCACGGAGGCGTGTGGAACGGGCTTGACCCATCGCGCCCAGCGAAAT
>Ga0099814_1271651_pt1 | contig 12461 bp, 9 predicted proteins | sample DipTnscriptome_2_FD_81131 | JGI IMG/M metagenome (GOLD analysis project Ga0099814, IMG submission 81131) | Coral microbial communities from Puerto Morelos, Mexico - Diporia T B metatranscriptome (Eukaryote Community Metatranscriptome) | ecosystem: Host-associated > Invertebrates > Cnidaria >... | reverse complement strand
CCGGGAAAACCAGTGGCAACGGATAAATAGAGGCCAGAGGCATCAACTATTCCCTGTACTAAAAAACGGTAGAAATGTTTCCGGTTAAAGTAGTCTTCATGGTTAATTTTCGGGGCCTCAATAGGTATATGGCTTCCATCTATTGCTCAAGCTACATTAGGTAATTTACTTTTATTGTCGAAGCTTTTAATTTTTTTAGCTATCTCTGATGCAGTAGATGGAAACTTGATAAACTCATCTTGATGTCGGCAGATTTCTTGTACAAATTCATGGCAACACTTTACCATCAGTCCACACAACGGTAGCACTCTCCAGTAGCTAGTCGCTAGAGACTTGCACTGACGCACTTTGGAACTGGAATGGCATCTCGCTTCCTAGTGTTTTGTTGCTGGAGCGCTGGTCCAACAAGCTGGCATATATATTCAAAGGTATCATGAGAAACTCTAAAGTTTTCCTTCCACCAGTGATCCAGTGCATTGTTATTTAGAAGTTGCTGAAACCAATTCTGTGGTCGTGGAAATACCCAAGATCTTCTTGGCCGGCGAGCAAGTTCGCGTCGAGCTCGTAAATGTAAATAAAATGCCGACAAACCTTGAAGGTAGCGTAGTTGAAGGCACCTACTTCTGTGTCTTCTCGCAAAAAACTGCTGGAGGGTTATATTTATGGGGGATTGTCGAATAATAAGCAGGAGAATCACTAAAATTAGGCTTATTACATCTCGATTCGTGTCATCCATGTTGATCTGCAAGGTCAGTTATCTCACATCTAATTAGATTTCACCCTGAGGGGTGCCTTTTACTGTGTAACCGCATCCCCAAGAGTAACATGAAACCTGAGCTGAACCAAACCCAAGCCATTTACCCTCCGGAAAGCCCCAAACCCAAGATGTGTGTAACCACTACTATTGTTAAGTCTAGAAAAGTCAATAATTGCATGTCAGTCGTACATGTAAGCTAAAGAGGACGTTTCAAAACGTTATTTCAAGCAAGGAAACTCTGGTTGGTTATGCTCCGTGTTTGAATGATAAGTTCCTGTTTTCACTGGCAAATGTTTCAAAATAATGGTTTACTAAATTTTTTTATCTAGCTTAATCGGTCATCAACTGTGATAGGCTATCATGAATCACTTTGGAACATTTAATACCCAAACGTTTTTTTTTTGTTTTTTAATTGTAAAAGTTTCTGTTGTCCCTGAGGTTAGTTGACCAAATACTATTTTTATTGTTGAAAATGATCAACTTCCTTAATAATTGAGTTATGGAAATGTTTTCCAATGTAGACGTTATTTAAGTACACCAAATATTCAGTATATATCTGACATGTTGTTCTTGGCTAAAGTAACCCAGCAATGCTCTTATTACTTTGTTCGCTTACTGCGTAAGGTAAGATTTTCATGCAGAAGTCTTCAGGAGTTTTTTTGTCCTGTTTTTATGTTGTAAGTCATTCCAGATTGAGTACTTCGGTGTGTCCCCCAACAGTAACCACAATCCACAAGAAGCCGAACAACAACCCTAATTAAATGAGGCTTTAGTCCGAGTTTCTATTCTTGTACTATCTGGCGACTGCATTTTTGCATTTGGCAACCATTTTTTCTTTGAGCGATTTTGGGCAACTTAAAATTTATTTTAATTTCGAGCCCTGTAAAAGAGATTGCTCGTCCAGTAGAAATGCAAATTAACCCATTTAGGATGGTGTGAGATTTATAGTTGCTAAGCAACTCCCCATTTAAATGCAAACTGCTGGGCATTTGACATCTCAACTCAGTGCAATCTATAATTACTCTGGTAGAGCTGTATTTTTGTTTAAAATCTTCAGGCAAGGTGACATCAATAGCCTTCTTTGAAGGCCAAATGTTTATCTGCCCTAAGAAGTTCATCCAAGTAATACCAATTCTGCTAACTGTTGATATTGAAACATGAAAAAGGTGGGCCAAGTGCTTTTCAGGAAAACATCACAAGGAAAAATTCATCGTTCGTTTCCGTGATCTACTTCTGCCCCTTTTGTTTTCACTTGTTCCGTCCTCATCATTAACATCTGAAGACACATTTGATTTAGAAGAAAGCCAACAATTAATGTTTTCGCCCTTGTCACCAGGGTTGAGGTATTTAAAAACGGCCATGCACACATCGCAACTAGTAAATCCAGTGTAAAAGTTGATGGCACTGCTGTTGTTTTGACATCTTTCTACACTAAACAGTTGATTTTGCAGAGCTTCAATTCGCCTATGGGCCTTTTCAAGCTCACTTTTAAGATCTGCTAGTTGTTGTCGTAGAGCTGTATCAATATCCTCCTGTATCTCATCTGTTTGAGTCTGTGCATCAATTCTCACATTTTCACAATGGGTCACACATTCTTCTTCAGCTTCATCCACTAAATTTTCCAAGTAATTTAGATCCTCTTGCGGTTCAGGTTCTTGAAAAATAATGCAGCTTGTTTCTGTGAGTTTCTCATTGGGTTGGTGCCTTATGCTTTTGCAGAAGTCCTTCTTTCGCTTATGAGGGTCTTAACAAAACCACTGTCCCTGAAATACCTGGAACAAACCTTTGTTGTGTCTTTTATTTCAAAGTGTTCTCCGACATCTGTTCTGATGGCATGAATCTGTTTCTTTAGCCACATCTCTCCATCAGGAAACTTAAAAAAAAGACATCTTATCGTTATTTTCGTCCCAATAACTTTTCTTTGTCAGTTCACCTCTTGCATTATTCTCTGTGATTGGTTGATGTACGCAACATGGTTGCATGGGCTGCAAGGATATGATTGGCTTTTTTGGGGTACCTTACTACTAAAAAGTCAAAGAGCTGTTGTCGTGGTGCCGTTGTTATAGCCACAAAGGAAATATCAATTTTCTTCTTCCTCATTTGAGCTTGCTTTTCTACTGTACATATTGGTTTCATTTTGACATTGCTTCACTTTGCATCATTCTTTTTCTTTGTTTTTCACTTTGTTCTTAGACATTGCTTGGTTTCGTTGTAACATGGCCATGATCCTTCTATAAACACAAAACAGGGGTTTGGAGAAAGCATGACGGAAGAATGGAGAAGGATGAGAGATCAAGGTGACATTGTAGCAGTTGTATCTATGGACTTGTCAAAGGCGTTTGATGTAATCCAACACTCTCTTCTTCTTGCCAAGCTCAAAGCCTACAGATTAGTCCAAGCACATTGTACCCTGCTGAAGGAGTACCTTTCCTCAAGGAATCAGAGGGTCAAGATGGAGGATACTTTTTTAGGGTGGCAACATGCAAGACGAGGCGTGCCTCAGGGAAGTGTCCTCGGTCCCATGTTTTTTAATATTCTCATAAATGACATTTTCTTGTTTTGCAGGGATGTCAAGCTAAATGCTTATGCAGACAATAGCCAAATATATTCATCGGACAGTGATCCAGTTGCGCTAGATAGGCACATGCGTAACGCAGTCGAGACAGCAAAATGGTGGTATCGGCCAAATGGAATGTTGGGCAATGAAAGCAAACATCCAGTCAGGCTTTGATCCTGGGAAGATCGTAACACGCCTTCTTGTTTCCTACAAAGGACTCAATCAACATTTTAGGAATGAACATTGATAACAATTTAAATTTTCACAATTACTATCTCTTATTTGCAAACAAGTCAACAACCAGTTTAATGTAATGCTTAGGTTCAGAAACCTTATTTCCAGTGCTTAGGTTCAGAAACCTCATTTCCAGAGACATCTTAGTGAAACTGTATAAGGCCTACATACTCCCTCATTTTGATTATTACTCAACAGTTTGGCACTTTTGCAGTGCAAACAACAGGGATAAAATAGAAGCTCTTAACAAAAGGATTCTGAGGTTCATTTTAAGCGACTTTGAATCACCTTATAATGTGCTGCTTCCCAACTTCAGTGTCAACGCATCTGTAAATTCCTTACTATTTTGTACAAAAGTCCATTTTTCACTAGCTATCTGGCCTATATGGGAAACACGTTCTCGTTCCGTTCTACTTCATACAACCTGCATGGAAACTATATACTGGAAATGCCCAAACCTAAAAATACAACTTTTGGTCACCTTTACTTATCTGGCAACAAAACAATGGAATTCTCTACCCAATTTTACCCAGGTTATGTACATGTAACTTCTCAGAGTTCAAAAAGCACATCAGCAAAGCCATTTCAAGAAACATGTTAATGACAATTTTATAATTAGTTAATCTAAGATAATTGTAAATATGTAAATAGCAATTTCTGTTTTAATTTTTCATTATTAAATATTTTGTTCTCGGAAATATTAGCTTGTCAAGCTAATCTGAAATTTGAGCTTAAATAAAGTTTATGATGGATGTATGTATGTATGTATGTATGGTGAATGTTCGTGATACCAAAAGTACACATTCAACACATTGGAAGCCAGCTAAATATCAGAGATTTGGCTTCCATTTCCAGTTTTGATTTTTGATGATGTTCCACCCTCAAGACTCATTTCAATTATCTTGTGACAAAATTGAAGATTATAATGGACAGTGCTTCAAGGAGATGCTCTCCACTTTACTTGGGTCACAGAATAGCATGGCTGTTGTGGTGGATGTATCAGATATATCTTATGCTATACTTGGTTTTCCTTCAACCAATAACACCATGGGATATAACCATGTGAAGATCTTGGATGAGATTTGACCTGCAGCTCTAAAGACACTGACTGCAGGTATTTTGTAGCAAAGGGAAGGTACAAACGGGCAAGAGATTTTGCATCCATCTCCACACTATCTTCTGCACCAGAGGCTACTGCCAAGAACATGCCACCAGCACAAGCACTTCTCCTATAGCTGATCCTCTTCCCAGTCCCTCATTAGCTTCATCTTTACCGTTACAACATATGAAAACCATGGAACTAAACTCAAGCCGGCAGTTGCCTTACGATTTTATCTCCCTTGTACTTCTGAATGCAATCGATGCTTGCAATGCTACTTCTTGTCCTCTTTATTGTACCCCACAGCTTACATGTATGCTTGTGGGTTATGCGGGCAGTTTTTGCTTCAGTCAATCTGATAGCTCTTTCCGAAAGGTGCGTACTACCTCGATATGCATCTCTCATATCGTGCATTTACATGCACTAGCATACATTCGCCATGTTCCCGCTCTCAATGTGGCCTAACTAGTCTCACCCTGATGCTAGTAGTTACCATTCCACCCAAGTGCCCGCCATTATGAGTGTATGTTATTATAAGAGTTTAGAAGAAACTGTATTCTATTCTGAATTCTTAATATTTTCTTTTCTATGAGACCTACAGGCATCTTCCTTATATTTAACGCTTTTGCTAAAGTAATTAAAATAAATACATGTATTTATCTATTTACAGTTTAATAATGATACTACAATTATACAGTCTTATGTAATTCCTCAAATCCCACCTTGTGAGAAACAATGTTGCAAACGAGTTACCTCCATTTCATTGTGTCCCATCACACAACTGGAACTTCATCCTGAATGCAAAGCTAATTTACCTTGTTTCATTTTGCACAGCTTATTATAATACTATTATATTAGTAATGTCAGTAACTTGTTGCCTTTTCTCCAATGATTCATATTGTTATTGCAAATTCACAATAGCATAGTTTGTGCCTCTTCAAACTAAAAGGGATTCAGGCTCATGTACAAAGGTCCGTTTTTGTTACAGACATGATATAATGTTCAAAAGGAAAATGTTTTTCAACCTAATTCAATCTAATTTAGCATGTTGCCAACTGCCCCCTTACACTCAGCGGACTGTGCCCAAAATTGGAACTTAGCCCCCCACATACCGCAGGGACTTGACCATGTGCTCGAGAGATCTGCAATCTTGTTGTGTTATGTTTGTTTGTTGGACATTAAACCTACGCCATATCACTTGGATCCTTTTGCGTTACCTTTGTTTTGTTTGGATAACCTTACCCACATAACAAGAACATTCAAAATGGCCCAAAAACCTTTCCTAAATATTTAACTTTGACTTGCATTTAGTCAGTTTTTTATAGTTAAAGAAATTTTCTGAAATTAAGGTACCCTGATATAATTATATGCAATATTACAGCTTGGTACCATAGCTACTTAAACTCTTTGCCATTAACCACAAAACAAACTTTTGACAAATTATTTTCGAACACTTTGGAGTATCCCTTTCATAATATCCATAGTTGGGTATAAAAAGATATCTTTGAAATTTTGACATTTTGGCTACTCTAAAATGGAATGGCCCTCATAAATAAATGGTAGATTAAACCGTTACAAGGCTTTCTTATAGTGTTTGTTTGCTGTTTGTTTACTGTTAAGTTTTTGCTTATTTAAACGGTCAACCCTTGTTGCATGTTTTCCTGTGAAAGGTAGCCTTTAAAGCTAAAAGTGAATTTGAACCAAATCAAAAAAATGACTTCACCTTTAGCAACAACTACTTTAACAGCTGTAAAGGCAATTTCAAACCATTCAGCCTCACCCTGCAAGAAAAAGAACCATCTTGATCCATGCTATGAGCCTAGTACACCTGTGACATTGAAGACAACAATTCAAAGCCAGTGATAACTTGAATTGGAGAAATCTCAATGTGAATATTTTCTTGATTACTTTATCCATTAATTTTTTTTTACCTTTACTTACTCTTGGTAAATCATTAACTTGTTACTTATTTACTTTCTTCCCAAATTGTATACATTGTATTCATATTTTTGAAATTTCTTCCTCTTCTGCTAAGTATCTATCTATAATTACTCTACATCATTTTAGAACCAGCAGTTGCATTTTATGTTTTATTACCATGCCCGTTTGGATTCACCCTTATCATGTGGTCTTGTGTGAAAGACTTGGAAGATGAGTCCAACAGTAGATGCCAGTCTGGCATTTCTCAGGACTTGACCATCTGAAATGTCCACCAATACATGTACATCTTGCATTCAGGAATTTGTATCCAGGTAATTTTGTACTGATTTAGAAACTGCTTCCCTTTTCAGAGAATATCATCTCATTTATAAACATAAGGTTACCAGCCAAGAACCATGCCACTTTAAGTACATGTGCATGTTGCAAAGGTTGTTTAAAGTGAGAGTAACCAACAAAGAGGACTGATACAACAAAATTAATAATGAGCAATTAACAGTGACACATCTCTCAGACAGGCTCTTCGTCCACAGTTTTGAAATCCAATTGTAAGTGTAGGTTTTTGTAGAGGAAGGAAACTGGAGAACCCAGAAAAAAATACCTACTGGCCAAGGCCAGAACCAACAACTCAAACCACTTATGACAACAGGTCCAGGATGCAAACCCAATCCACATTGGTGGGAGACAAGCACTCTCACCACTGTGCCATTTGTGCTCCCCAAACTGATGTTTCATACAAAATGTAGCAAAAAGGACACATTCATGCAATTTAACATCTGTTAAATTTGAACTTTACTTGTGGGGACACAAGCAAGCAACAGAGAAATTCTAAATTCCTGAAAGCCTCTTAGCAGTGTGAAAGGAAACTGAAAATTTATAACGTACATTTATGGCCGGGCATCCAAGCACAACAAATAAAACTGGGTAAAGCCACATGAAAAGAAAAGAATGTTCTAGTCAAGTTTGGTTTAAACCTTGGGAAAGAGGTAACACAAATAACACCAACATCTATGTTGTACCTTGTTCATCCTCATGTAAATCCAAACTGTGTGCATCTTGCACCACCTCTGTGATGCCAATTTTGAACCAAACCAAAAAACATCTACACCCAAAAACAAGAATAATCTTAAACCATGTTATGTACCTAGTGCACCTGTGACATTGAGACAACTTAAAACCGCTGATAGCTTGCATTGCAAAAATCAATTGAACTTTTCTGTGATTGATTTATTCATTTAACATGTTTATGTTTATGTCATTTTATTAAATAATTGACTCATTTATTATCTACTGACTTTCCAATAGTTATCTTGTCTTCAATTGTTACCTCTTTTGCATATCCTTAATTACTTTAAATTAAAGAACTTTGCTTTGAGTAGCTTTGCCACTTTTGATCACATGGCACATTAAACTTCTACATAGATCCTACTTAGAATACGATCAGTGATGTGTGAACTTTTGTGGAAGAACACAACAATAATTATAATAACAATTATAACATCAAACAATTTGATAAGGAACTACCCTAATATTATCCATTAACGTTGCCAAATACAGTATCCAAGCAGTGAAAGAAAAAATCTCAATGCACGAAACAAAAAGACTCCAAACTCAGTCATGAAGATAGTGTAGTCTAAAAATAGATAATGACTGCAATACTTACAAGGCACACAACAGTTTTAATGTGAATAATAGCAGAGATTCTGCACGCCAAAAGGTGCAAGAGCAGATCCCCATACTTCAGAAAGTTTGGTAATCCAAAGATATCCAAACATTTGGTTGTCACCAAAGGATGTCAAATATCACAGGAAAGTTTTGCTCACTAGTAACTGGAGAGACAGCTTAGAGATGCAAAAGCATTTAGAGATCAGCAGATGTGCAAGAACGGCAAGATGAAAAGCTGCTAGTTCCAGAAGCTTGCGAGCATGGGATGGCCATGTGTTCGTCATCCAAGTGAAGGTCTCACTCCCAGCTAGGCTTCATATTACAATAAAAATTCTGAGTAAAATAATATTATAAAATAAGTCATGGTTGTACTACTGTTAGTAATGGAGATCTTTAAGAATTGTTTACCCTTACAAGTCCCAAAGAACTATGCAACAAAGGCAATGAGAATGGAACAGAGAACACCCAATACTTTTATAACAAATAACCACGAGGTGGCTGGAATGGATCATCAATTGAAATGTGTGGCTTATCCACAGCTGCATATCCAGTAACAGAAAGGTGTGTTTTGATTGAAATTTCCCCACAAGTTGCGTGTAGTACACAGACTGGAGATGTTTTTATTTTGTTTGTGGAACAAACTGAACTTGCTGTCTTTATCATACGGTAAGTACATTCTAATTTTCTGCATATATAATTGAACTCAAGAGAACAAAGTTGCTTGAAACCCCTTCACAAATTTTGGCCATATGAGATTCAAGTAGCATACATCATAGATAAACACTGTCCCCTTTTAAACGGCAATCTTTACTGTGTTCTCTGGCACAAATTTACAAAGAAACACAGGAATCCTAAATTATCCTGTGTAAGTTATGTGACAGTTTTTTCATACATGGATCAGTCACAAGAAGTAAATTACGCAAATGCAAGTGAACTGCCATTCAAAACTTAGTTTTGTGCATAGACTAGGAAATTATCATTAGTTCTCACGACTTTTTGTTAGCTTATCGAAAATTCATAGACATATTGTTCGTTCTAGCAAATTATCACTTAATACAGTCTGTACAGTGTGTAGGTCACAAAATTTCAATTGAGTTTTGAGACAACTTTTGTCAAAAACACATGAGAACAATGAACAAAAATAAATTTGCACATTTCACAACTGTTGACACATTTGAGAACCAAGTTTGGAAACTAAAACTTGAAAGATCAAAGGAAACTGTGAATGTAATACATTCTATTATGGTAAAATGTCTATTCTTCAGATGAAGTTATCTAAAATACATGTATATTCCATAAGGTGAACATTGACTGCTGTTGTACCCTGTACACCCTGTTTGTTTCCACTTTTTTTGCTCTAAGTATAGAACAGTTTAAGGATAACTCAGCATTGTTCAATTTGCACTTTGTTTACGCAATCATAATACTCATAAATCTGAATAATTTTGAATATCCCACCAAAATCCGTCTGTGAACACAGGCTAACCAAAATCAGCTCTTACCAGATTTGCTTTCATTCTCAGAGAGAATGAAATCTCATGGGTAATTAGTTTTTGGTGAAATTTGAATGTTCTGTGAAGTGACAAAGAATTCATCAGTTTTGTTTTTCCAAAGGGATCTTCTAAAGTGTTAATAAAAGTTTTGTTTCCACTTCATTTTTATTATTCACCTTATATTATTTTATGTAAATGAAACAAGTTCTTTTAGATCTTATAACTGTACTTTTTTAACTCCTCTGTTTGCGCTCATAAAACGTTACCTGAAATCTGACCACTTCTTTGTAAAATTGAAGTGATATTCCAGAGATGTCACTGACAAATTACTTTGTGCTATAATAAACTCGCTTTGATAAACATTAACATTACACAACATAAAGCGTAGAATATTCATAAATTTTCAGCATGTCTTAACAGCTTTAGATGAATAAACATCATAAGTTGTGTCATTCGAAAGCTGGCCGAGAGAGGTTTGGGTCTGCTCACTGACATAAGAAAAATAAAAAATAAACCAAGGGTAGATTAAGAACTGCGCTCGGCCCATGGATGCGCAGTTAAAAACAAACACACATTCTCCACGACTTCCACTGTTATGTTCTTGCCTTTTATAGGCTTGCCCATCTTTCAATGTCAAGCAGAACCAGGACTCAACCTAAACGTTTGTTGCCAGTGGGCTTATTGTAGTTCTAACTTGCCAAAGAGCTCTTTCTGCTGGCCATAAATTTTTTGTTCGTAAAACAGACACAAAAACCCACCATTTCGTTTATGACAAATTTTTAACCTTCAGGCATTCCAACATACATGTACTTTAGAAGAGCAAGCTAGAAACTAATCTTTGGAAAATGCCTGATTACTAAGCTATGGAGGTTCCACAAATGCAACAATAAATTATGCACTCAAAATAGGCGAACATACTTGGAAAACTTTATAAATCTTAATGAAAAAATACCTGCCAGCCAATACCATAAAATAGATTGAGTGCATGTCAAAATTGACAAATATGATGTGCATCAAAATTACCATTTAAGAGCTTACATTGCTGGAAAGACTGATTAGCTTTAGATTTCACTGTTGTTTGGTACATTCAAAAGGCTTTATTATCAATTTTGTTGCCGTTACTGTTGTGTGGAATAAGAACTAAGTTATAGAACCCAAGCACTCAGGGAACATCTTTATATGGTGTCAGAAACTGGATGTGAACATATTTGATGACAATTCAGCTCGTTATCACACTGGTGAAAGTGGAAGAGTGAATAACATGGTCAATTGACCGACCGAAATAGCTGCCAGCACCTCGTTTTCAACAAGGGTCCCTCCATGGACTGGAGCACGGAGGACAACCTATACAGCCACTTCAAAAATTAATGTGAAAACAGAGATGTGAACTGCTATTCACTGGCCCGATGGTAAAAATAGAAAATGAAATACATGTACAGTGCAAAGACCTTCTGTACTGATCAGGTGAACACGGAATGGAGCTATTCAACAACTGGAATCTATCAGCAGATGACCAGACAGAAATGTGTGCAAGAGAGATCAGTTAAATGCACCAGGTGAAAGAAGGAAACCCCAGAGCAACAACAATCAATTAGGCAAAACACAAAGGTGCAGGAATTGAGATTGGGGTCCCCAAGCATGTTATCAGTGCCCTGAAAAGAAACGAACCTGTCACTACTGCCAGGACCTAGCCAAGGTATGCCTGTCAAACCTTAGAAAGAAGAGTGTGCATGAAATTGAAGCTTCTAGTAGTAACAATGCTTCGACAAAACCAGAGCTCACCCAGCAGTTAAGCGACTGAGTGTTTTTGCCGGCCAAGCAGAACAGCTGGTGGCTCAGAGCCGAGTCGTAAGAGAGTGCAACTGAAACCCTCGGGTGGAACAGCACTAGCCTGTGGAGAACAGTTGGAGAACAATCAAGTTGCTACCTCTCCTCAGCCTACCAAACCTACATGTATGGTCATGTCCCATCAAGTTCTGCCACCAAAGTCACCACAGACACCCCTCAAACCAGCTCAACCCACTGAAAATAGTGATGGGCTACCCATGACAACAAGAAGCAGAAGTGTGGTGAAGAAGCATTCCAGACTGATAGAACATTTTGGTTAAGAACATTAAGAACATTTAAAACATTTCAGTTGAGCCATTAAGAACTCTGTCGTTGGACTTTCAGGGTGGAGATGTAAACATATTAGATCTGCGGCCTTAGCACACGTGCATGCACCACCTTCGGGAGATGGTTTGGTTCGAGTTGGCCTCGTGTTCAATATTGTTTACATGTTGTTTTACCATTGTGTGGAATAACCCAAGGAGTCGGGGAAACATCTTTACAGTAGTAATTAAAGATTAGGAGTGTGTTTGACATGGTCACTTTAATATATGTATATATGTTACAGGTCTAAATTAAATTCAGGTCAAAATTAAATTCCTTTGTCTCTTAACCCTATTTATTCAGGTTGGAAGACAAAGCAAATTGAGAATCAAACTAGCTAGGTTAAAATAATTTTGACCTGTAACATGTGGCTAAATTTAATTGAGGTGTAGTTAAAATCAAGACAATGCAGGCAGCGGTATTCTCCATGGCGGCTCACCTCTGCCGCGGGGCACCTGGTAAGTGATATGGCTTGAACTTTGTACCAAGGGGGTTTCAGTGACACATTGTGCAATCAATTGCATTCTTGCCTTTGCTAGCTTTCGTGCTGTCCTGCTTGTGTTTTTT
>Ga0099814_1059501_pt1 | contig 12679 bp, 6 predicted proteins | sample DipTnscriptome_2_FD_81131 | JGI IMG/M metagenome (GOLD analysis project Ga0099814, IMG submission 81131) | Coral microbial communities from Puerto Morelos, Mexico - Diporia T B metatranscriptome (Eukaryote Community Metatranscriptome) | ecosystem: Host-associated > Invertebrates > Cnidaria >... | reverse complement strand
GACTGACATGAGTTCATCTCAGTACGTTGCCAAAGATTCATTTAGAGCTCTTCATATTGCAGAAGAAACTATTCTATATAGTAACTCCCCGAAGTTGTCAAAAACAACTAAATATTTAATTTTAAAAATAAATTGGTTAAGAGTAATTTGTGTTGTTACTGCTGTATATCTGTGTATGACTGTGCATGTTTTGCAGACAAAATTTCAAATATTGGCGGTCTATTTTTGGTCAAACCAAAAATAAAATTAAAAAATCAACCGTATCGAAAACGAATATTACCAGGAAGGACATAAAAAGATCACATTTTCGTAATATTGCGACCAATTATCTTAACAGTTGCAATTTCAAAGCACATTCGCCTGGCCTGGTATTGCAGTAACCATAACAACCAATATAGCTCCCTATAGCAACCATTCTTGATAGTGAGTCGGAGCAGTCGTCAAACAGGTGTAGATATTAAATTTTAAAAATAAATTCCTTATCAATAACAACAAGCCTTACGGCTTCAGGTTTTCGATCAACCATGAACTATGCTTACTTAACAGAGATTAGATAACAGTACAGGTCTTATCATTTTATTGTTGCTTCTGTGATATATGCTTTTCACGTGATGATGTTGCATACAAATGATCAAAGTAGTAACGCCCATATTTGATTATTGTAACGGCTAAAAGCCAAGAATAATTGATAAACGTTTTTTGGCCTAGAATCTCACAAAGACATAAAGTCGCCTCTTTTTTTTTAAAAAAAAAAATAGATTGCAATGCTTTATATTTTTCTTCCATCCATATTGCATTTTTCAATCTGTTGTCAAACTAGGTTTGTATGTCTGCAGACGGAATTTAATGATTTTCTCTACGGTTACTTAAGAACAGTCTCAAAAAGGCGACAAAGTATAAATAATATGAGAGGGATTCGCTATCATTAACACGACTTCCAACGCAAGCAGCTGTCAAAAAAGCAGTTAGGACAAACTCAAATCCTTTACATTTCGATCATAAATATAACTATTTAATGCGCGTCCACACAAACTTTCTCTCCTCCAGTTAATATGTATCAGCTCTAAAGTCAACGTTGAATGGGAGAGGGGAGAGTCAAGTTGTGTCGAAAGCGAAGTCTTTTATCAATTATGGCAGATTATTTACTGAACACTTCAGGCAGACTGTCAGAACTGAGCAACTTTTGTGATATGCAAAAATTTCTGTTGTGTCCTCACAACGTAAAGAATTATTAAAAACAGCAAAGCACAACTTACTAACCGTTCTTGTAATTCCATGGAATCACAACATAGTTTCGAAACCCGCTTAAGCAATACAGAAAACTACCTAAAAGACTTAATTAAAAGAGTCGATCACTTTTAGATGTTTAAAAGGCTTTAGCTTTTCCAATGGAAGCTTTGCCCGGAATAAACCCTTTTGCTTGCAAGTCGTATTAAGAAATACCAATTGCTTTCAGGATTTGTTGAAAAGTATGTTTTCGTGTTTGTATTAAGAAATATATTACGTTGAGCAGGATGGCGTCCTGATGGCGAGAGAGTTATGTAAAACGTAATGTCAGTGGAATGTTCGATACAAACAGTTTGGATCGCTGAAAAGACAATGAAGTTGATTGCCATTCATTAACTCGATCTTGATGAAATTGGAGAAATACTGTTAATACCCTGCTCAAACTTTGTGTAGTTTGTTTTATTAAGCATAACAAATTAAAATCAAGCAACCGTTCGAGGAACCCAACCATTCTCATTCAGCATTTGTTACGTGCACATCTATTTACGGTTGACTGCAGCGGGGCTCAGTTAGCGCTAGTTTGCTTGTATGTTCTGGCAACAAAATAAATGAAAATAAATGAAATAAATGTTGGTCTCGGGAAACTTTATGTTTGATTTTTTATTCATAGTGTACGGAGAAGCTATAGTTTGCTCATTGAAATAGACCGCAAGACCGCAACAAATTTATTGTTCCGAGGCACTTCAGTTGCGCTTTGTTTTAGAATCCACACGTCATATGATAATTGAAAGTTTGACAGCATGCAAATATTACAGGTTTTGAGCTTCGGTGAGTTGCTTCGTCATAACATTTTCAATCAGTTAAATGTGTGGTGGTTCAAAACCACGAAGTCACAGAACAGCCATTGGGAAATTTCATTTTTGTTGAAAAATCTACCAGTCGAAGAAAATTGAGGTAAATCCATGTGTATGTAAGATCTTCGAGTCGTATCACAGACATTGCAAGTTATTAGAGACTGATTTGTACTCACTTTGCGAACTAAAACCATGTTGAAAATATTCGATTGAACTGATTAACTATTGAGAAGAGATGTATAAGTTGAACAAGTAAGTAAGTGGCACTTGGTAACCTTGGTCGGAAAGTCAGTAATCAATTCACTTCTTATCAAAATGTTAACTATTCCTCGCAGGTGACTAGTGAAGTCGACATTTCCTTGTCTCGCGTGACGAGGTTTGTTCTAGTTAAACTTCTATAAAGGAAGCACACTGAAAAGTTTCTAACCTCCTAAGAATTTGATTTCGTTTTTAGCCTTTACGTGACAGAAAACACTTTGAAAGCAACCCTCTACTAACACTATAAGGTAATGTTATAATTTCTTGTTGCCTCATGACACAACTCCTGTAATATTCTCTTTCTTGACATGGTTCACGAGAAAGCAGAATCCAAAGATCGGTCCATTAACGCAGGCATTCGCTCCGTGTGATCTAACGTTTAATGCAGTAATTTAACTGAAATGGACTTTCTAATCTGTCAGCACATTTTTTTTTGTCCCAAATTTCGAAAAGATATCGAATTCTTCGGAGTCGTAGGAAAATATTTTTAATTCTTCTACCTTTCCTTTTCTTTAGTTATGGACCTTTTTCGTTTCAATTCATATTTTATTTTTATTTTGTTCATTGTTATTCTGACACACGTGCGGTTGCTTCCTGATTCGAAGTTATGACGAGCATCATATGTAGTGCTGATTTTATGAATTTTATAAAATGTTGACTCCGGCCTTTTTTCTAAAAGTCCGCTAAGTGTTTTGACATTATCAAAGTTTAACTTTGACACCCTACTTTGCTTTCAACGAGTAAGTATTTCAAAATAAATCGCTACTTAGTTAAACGTGTTACTCAGACGACCAAGTTTCCATTATGACGTAACTCGCTAGATATTTTCCATCCTATATTATAGCATGAGTAAATAATGAACGTGACCTGAGTCAGATCTGTTGGACACGTTGATATTCCCACTATTGAAGTCAGGATACTTCATCATCTTTTTTCTTGTAACTACTTCATTCGTCGTTCGCGATGTTGTGTAATTAAGGTGGTATTCATATGCAAAATTTATCAAGCACAATTTATCGGCTTGTATGATGTTAGGACACAATATTGGCACAGAAGCAGGGATAACGAGTTATTCTGTAGTTATTTCTCGGCAAAGGCAAATTAAAGTTAACCTTTGACTAATCACCGTTAGTCGGCTCATTTGAAATTTGCGTAAGAAAGAAAAATCTGGCGCATTGGGTGATGTCGAGTGATTAAATATATTTTGCTTCCTAATCGATACTCCTTTGACACTTTGAAATGCAAGATGTATTTTCTGCTTTACAAATATTCGCCAAGAGAAATTATGTTCTAGTGATTTGGCTTAAGCACTACCTTTTGTTGTTGCTGTTACGTTTCTCAGTTTGTTTTGTTTGTGTGTGCGAACGTGACGTGATCTCGCGTTCGTTACGAGATCCACGATCAACATCAAAACATTCTAGTAATTTTGCCGCCCCCGGGGGGAGGTGCAATACTTATGACGTCTAACAAAAGAATTCTGGAATCTGGGAGAATGGACACTACCAATTGGTACCAATTGGTATCAGCTCTCATTACATATTATCATACCTTTCTTATAAAGTTAGATGGGTGAATTTGGAAGTAAATCAAGACAAGCAGTTACTCATTTTCTTTGTTAATGTAGAGCCTGTCTGCATTGATATTGTTAGTAGGAAATGATTCATTTCATGAATGAACAGTTCTTCTGACGTCTATTTAGTATAGGATTCGGTGTCGTTTTCGCAGGTTTACCGCTTAAACATTACAAAACAAAACGTTCAATGATGTGACGTGACTAAAAAAGCCGAGTTATAATCGTAGAAGTGAACTCAGTGAAGCCCAAGGGAGTGCATTAATTCATGATTCTCCTTTGCTAAAGCGGGTAAGTGTTGGCCTTTGTTAAAGCGGGTTGAAGGACAAGTGTTGGCATTTGTTAAAGCGGGTTGAAGGACAAAAGTTAATTAACGCCAAAATAAAGTGCTCGGAGCTTCAAAGAGAGCGAACCTGCCGTAATCTCGCAGATCATTTAAACTACTGTTTACGAACAAACCGGAACAGATTGAATATACTTTCGACGCGAGTATAAAAGCCTTTTATACTTTTACCTCTTATACCGACCCACGACTGGAGCTCTTTTCTCTGAGGCTTGATCAAACCATGAACTTGTCTTTACGGCTTCGAATGAAGAGATATGAGATATTCAGAAAATTAAGGGTATGTTAATAATCTGAAGGTAAAATAATTTATCTAGTATGAAGGTTTTCAATGCTCATAGTTTTGTTCTGACTTCCTCATAATCTCGAGTCAAGGTGCGGTTCGTGAATGTTACACGGTTGTTTCCGTCAAATCTTCTAAACGAGTCTGCGTCTAAACTTAAATACTCTTTATGTAGTATAGTTAAGATAAATGCTTAGCTACCTTAGACTATTTTGTTGGAATTTTGGCGCATCAAAACTTACATTACTTTATTGGTTTGGGTATGAAAGTTTTGACTTAAGTTTTGAGTTGTTTCACAAATGCTAAGTGCATGACGTTTATTTCCTTTATGATCACATTTTCGCGAGCCGAGCAAATTGAAGGAAAGTATAGTTCAGTATAGAAACCGAGCAAGAACGCAACGGCCTACTTCCCCTGTAGAGAAAAGGACACGATTATTATAGAGATGAGAAACCCGCTGGAATGGACCAGTGTTTGACCTGCTTTGTCGGTTTTCATTCAGAATGAGGACATGATTCCCAAAAAGACCTGTTTTGCTGTAAACTGTAAACAAAAAGGTTTTGCCACTAGAGCAAGCGCTAGCAGTCAGCTGTAGATGACACGCACGTGGGAAGTTTTGTATGTCTGATTTTCAAACAACAGGATCAAACTTTTGTGTTTGAATGTTTCGAATGCATCACTGTTAAGGCAGAAAGTCACCGTATTTCTCTCTGCCATTTTCGTAAATAAAAGTGTTCCACTTAATTTAATGCTTTCCATAAAGAAACCAAACTTTTATTTTTTAACTAACGAACCTCGGGTAGGTGTTACGCACGTGTTTGCCGCGACTTTCGTGAGCGGGAGCGGAAGAGATGACAGCCGGAAAAACCAAATTACGACTGTGACATAAAGAAACATTGACCACGTTTTCAATCTAGTTGAATACAAGCTTCTTTGAGATCAAGTGCTATTTCAATGGGACACACTTTCATAGTTTCCTTGTAGAACGGTACGTGTTACGTATACAACATCTTCGTATTTGTAATATTTGCGCTTCTTTCAATGTCTGTCACGTACCCTTGCCTTCGACAAAAAAATATCATTTTAATCACATGTAATGAGCTTTGTTCTAGCTGAGTTATAAGCATTGTTTGATTGTATTTGAAGAAAGGCTTCGTGGTTTCACAGCATGTTGCTTTTTTTCTGGTTTCAACTAAACAACCTCAAATTTTACTAAGATTTATGATAGATTTATAAAGAATTCATGTTAGGACTCGATGCTTTCACTTACTGTATTATGATACAAATGTAAAATCAGCAAAGAGACATAATAATGATAAGTTAGTTCCCAAATCTAGTCTCAAGCTACGGCTCAGAGTTAAATTATCTTTAAAACGAACTTTCACTCTTTCTTTCAGACAAAATCCAGCAAAGGGAAAAGAGGGACGTCCACTATGGTAAAAGTGAAGAGTTATGAAGATAATTCAAATGAGACGGAAGGTAAAACAGGAAGCATATAGCTTTTGTTTGTCTCAGTAGCTCACTACATGTCAGACACAGAAGTAGCTTGCGAAAAGTCTAACACAGAAAAAGTCTTCAGAAATTGATGATTCATTGATCATTTTTGAAATACTAAAACCAAGCTTGTCACATTATTACTGAAACAATTACTCCGGAACAATTAAAAACTGCGGCAAGCACGGAAAAAGTGTAACTAGTGACAAGCGCGAGAAACCAACATGTAACTAAAAACACAGTGAAACGCGGGAAAATCGCAAAAACTACTTTGATTATGATTGTCTGAGCTGAAAAAATAATAAATGACATCGTCACTCTGTTTTTCAACAATGGTGCAGCAATCGACCTTAGGAGTCAAAAACAAAACTCCAAGAAATAACAGTTATCGTTAAAGACCAATGAAGCTGGTCATGCTACGGAATCGCTTCACAAAAAAAATGTGAAACCTGTTTAGGCACTCGTACTCCCGAGTGAGAGTCGTCGGTACCGTTCGGATGATTCTCGGGTATCTTCATTATTGAAGTCAACGATTGTTGGCAACGTTGATAGAATTTAATAGAACCAACGGGACAAAAGAACATTCATTATCACTGTAAACTAAATCTAATTCGCATAAATGTGGAGAAATTATTTCTTAGTTCGTCTTTATACTTGTTAAGGAAGTAAATGCTTAAGATGAATCCAGAAACGCTTCTTTTACTTCTATACTTTCTTTGATATCGCACTGATTTTAACTCAGTCTTCATTTACATAACCGAAAAGTTATCTTATGTCTAGCACAAAAGAGTTAGAATAGTAATGAAACAGAAATTAATTAACGGACCCATTTGGTTCTTTGTTCTATCCCTTTAGTGGTGTGAGATTGCGTACCCCCAGTAGAGTAATTAATCCCGGGTGTACGTCACAAAACCCTGAAAATAATCGTGTCCAGAACTTCAGTCGGATAATAACGGCTTCGTAAACCATCAAGATCTTGCCGCATCCGTATATCGAAAATGGTGAAAACATACAAATTTAGCGCAATTTTGAGGGAAGAATTCTATCAGATTTTAAGCATTTTGCCGATATACGTACGACATAAACATGGTCTATAATGATGCTACTACTAGCTCGATGGATAATGCTTCTAGATCTGAGTTGGTAAGGTAAGACCTTTGAATAACTTTGCCTCAAAATATAAAGTAATAAAAACAGGTCTCGAAGTTTTACAACTACTCATCCATGGAATTTGAGGCAAGAGATTTATACTCGCGGCAAGTCAAATTGACTAATTCATGTTGCAGCTTTTACGATATTGCCTTCAAATTAACAAAACAATTTTGTTCCGATATGTAGTATGCATTTAGTTATTTCTACTGGTTTTACCCAACACACGTCCCATTATAAACCTACACATCTCCATGCGATTTCAACAGTAATTTTCCGGTAATGCGCAAAAAGCTGTTTGTACATACGAACTATAGTTTTCTGACATGATTAAGAATGAGATAATAATTCGATGAATAAGATCAAACTTTTTGACTTTGTACTGATATTGTAAGGTACACGCAGCACTTGCCCAGCTCTGTTAATGTGCAGTGAATACACCAGTGGAGTCATCAGGTGACTGCACGATTCACAGGCCAGATTAATGATTTTACAAATCGACGGGGTACTGAAACAAGCACCTCGCAAATTGCTGAGTATTTCGCAAGGCCATTGATGTAGAGTTCGTGACAGTCTGACAAGTGTGACTGGTTGTAGACGTACAAAACAATAGTCTGAAATGCCTTCTGTGTAGTGATTTCACACGTTACACAACAGAGACCTTCCTGCCATTTAACAACTTAAGTAAAATGAGTGATTCCAAGTGACCAGAAGCATATCACTGACTAATAGCAGTTGAGGCAAAAGTGTCAAATTAACATAAATTATAAAAACTTCTATATACAAAATTAAGACAGTTTTCAAATTTAAAAAAGACCAAAAAAGAATCCTGAAAGGTCAGATAACATATTATTTTCCTTTACTGTACACGATCTTTCCCTGTTCGGCATCTTATCGTACGTAAATTAAAAGTTACTTTCAAATTACAATCTTGTAGAGCAGTTATAAGTGAACAATTCTTTAAGGTTTGCCATCACAATATTCAACCTGTACCGTCAGTAACATTAAATAATATTTTGTGCAGCTGACAGACTCGAACATTCGTAAAATTCTGTTGACTGTGACTAAATTTAGTCGCAGTTTCCTTAATTACCGATAGAGCAGAAATGAGGTGAGCGAAGAGTCACTTTAAAGCAAATCTGGCCTTCAGGGTCAACACAGATCGGTAAAAGAAGTTTATTAATTTTAACGAACGGATAAAAAGGGCTGATTCACAACAATATCTAAACGGTGAAGGAAAAAGAACTTGGAGAAAGAAAGAAAGAAAGAGAGAGTTAAAAAGCGTTTTTTCTTTTGAACTCTGAATGTCAATATTTTCACTGGTCAAAACACAGTTAGCTTCTAACACTGTATTTCAACAGCTCTAGTGTGAGAGTTTGCTCAAAAAAATAATATTGTTTTGTTGTCGAGGCTTGTCGATTTCCTTAGTTGTGATCTGTACACGCTTGTCTATTTATAGAGGCTACAAAGCAACATGTTGACAATACATGTGTCGCTGCCTGTTGTTCTGTTTAACTCAATCTTTTTCGTTTACACAAATCGCCATCAACCAATATCAAAACAATACGTTGATGTGTCGCCGGAGTACAAACATTTCAGCCTCTAGTCCATTCCTGATTTCCTATGCATGGTCAATTCAAAGTCTTGTTCGTGCTTAAGATGTGGCCTCTTATGTTTGCAAAGGTGCAACAAGCGCTTTTGGAAAAGAAGAAACGAGACAACAAAGAATTATTTCACGTTCAAGCGGATTTCATCGATGAGGAAATCAGTTCAGATTCTGGTGAGAAACAATAGTTTGTATAGGTTGTTAGTGAATAATTTTGCGGTCCTTCAATCTCTGTGTGAGCCAATTACACATGGAGCACGAACGCGTTAATGTCGAAACACCAAATACAACCAAGAGCAGAGAAACACTATTAGATCTTTACAACTGAATGAGCGGAAACATTGATAAAAAATCTTTCACTTATGATTGACAAGGAGGTACGCAGGAGACTATGCTTTACATAGTTTGGTTACCACATGTGGCTCAAAAACAAAGACAAAAATTTTTTAATTAAGAAGATGACTTTGTGTACGGCAATATTTCCGTGGACAGTGCCTCGTAAATAGCTCAATTTTATCCCGATGTTTACGAACTTAAACCCTGAAATTTGTAACAGAGTTACTTATTTGTGTTAGAAATTAATTACATAATTAACAGATTAGCAGGTAACATGTTTATTATTTGACCGTGCTACAAAACGTAGTATTTGAGCACCATTAACAAGCTTTATTTCATCGGTGGAAACTGTCATATGATTTTAAGTAGTTTTATATCAATTGAATTTGTGAGACAGACACAAAACTGAAACTACGAAACAAATTATTGGGCCTTTAACTGATTTGGCAAAGTTGAATCCAAAGCGCACAGCTTCTACCTGTATCGAATACACAATTATTGCTATTCTTGTCAATGGCTACCGTATTTCCACCTCAACAGAGCAAGTGTCTTCAGACTGTAATACTCGCCAGGATTAATTGAAAATTTCATGAAATGAATTTGTGTTATTTTTCACCGAATAGTCATTTATCAAAGTTTCAACCACTGACTTAAAAGAGGCCTTCGACACTATAATAATCAGATGTTTCATTTGATTATTTTTATTCACGGACTCAGCAATTAACCTGAGAATGTTGCACAGTGCAAAGAGTTTAGGACAAAAATGTACAATTAATTTAACAGCTTACATTTGGTCGCACTTTGCATTAAAATTAGAGGGACTTATGAACAATGGTTGAGTACACTTCTTTGAACCATAGCATAAATAAATAATCAGTGATCATTTTTTTTCCTTGCAGTTTACAAGAAAAATGTGAACAAAAACAAAGTTGAAATCATTTTTTTTTCTATCGGATACAACTTTTTCTGGCATAATGCCTAATGGATGGATTCTGAAACAAGACATTTTAAAATGCATTAATAACCAGAGCCCACTCCATACAGAAGCAATTAAATTTAATCACACGAATAAGATTAACTGTGATATTCACTTTGATCTAAAGAGCAAAGAAATACAATGAAACAGTTTTTTCCTCCACTGTAAACAGCCATATGCAGCACGGAACACAAACAAAGGTTCTACGAATATATATTTAGATATATTTATCGACTTTCCTAGTGATGCTGCCCACACATTATGGTAATATGTTGACAACCGAAGTGGAAAAAACTCATTAATATTTCTCGAATCTCCCGTTGTTAGCTTTTATCTCCCTGCAATTTTAATCACGTGATTCAGCAGGTGTTAATTTCACTTATCAAAACACATCTCTCAGCTCATCATTGCATTGGTGTGCACGCAGTACCGAATCTTCGCTTGAATAGTGGTTAATTTTACACAAGAGTTGCCAATAAGAGACTTGTTAACTGGATTGTCTCATGAAGCTACTTCACAGCGGTCTTTTAAATGTCGTATTACTCAATTTGAGTGGAGGAAATGGATTGCAACAAGCTGCGTGTTCCTAGTAGGTGATATCTTCTGTATAAAACATTTGCTAGACTTTTTGTTTTATCGTCTGTAGATTTGTATAAACATCTTTCATGGAGCCTGCGGAATCTCCCGGATTGATACGTTCTTGTTATAATCAGTCACTTTGTGTTTTGTTTTGCTCTTGAGTTCGCCGCAAGGTGAATTACCTGTTCTTCTCATGACCGCAGAAATACTGATTTAAACGAAATGCAAAATACTTTTTCGCTTCTTTATACAATAGCAAGGTCAATTGGATTATTTTACTTGTTTGCAGTTAGTTTCCTTCTTCAGTCCAAGGAGATATTTCTCCTATCCCAGCTTTACTTGTAGATTTTGTAGCTGATTTTAAATCTTCCAATTTATACACAACGTTTCAGTTACATTTAAAGCTCGGTTTATACGAAACTGAACAGCCATTTCTTAAAGGGCGTAAAAAGTCTCAGACTCTTCTATTCTTCTTGTCAATCACCACTGGCAGCAGTGTCTCATTATTTATGACAATTCGGCGTCGATGTAGTCACTTTGAAATCTGCATGCTCGTTGAAAATTAAAGTTGCCGGATGAAGTTTTTTGGAATCAATAAAATATTATACTACAACTAAAGAAACATCCTTTTGCCTAACATGATTTGAAAGCGAGCAAATAATGTATTTCCCTTCATTAGTAAATATTCCACTTTCTATGAAGAAGCCCCGGTGACCCGGTCGGCTTTTTCTAAAGTAAAAGACTTGACAACCTAACACAATTCCCATAATTAAGAATATTCCTCAACTTTTGCATGTGTTTAGATTCTAGCTTAAATCATCAGTGTCAGGTAAAAAGACAAGAAGATTATGATTTGTAAACAGGTAGTATTCATATCTTCCTTGATAATTCAGAAATGTTCGTCAATTTACACAAGTTGTTTGATCTCAGGTTCAGAGGATAAAAATCTATTTTTTCCCGCCTTGCGGGGACTGAACACAAGGCTGGTGCATCCAGGCAGTCCTTAAATAGATTCCCATAGAAACTATTAAAATATGGATTCTAAAACGACCGATTTTCTGACATGAAAAAGATGCCGATAAGACTTGCTTGACATTAGGACATCCCACAATATTCGGGCTAAAATAACAACACTCTGTCTGTTTTTCGTAAACGTGTTGAATCTGCCGGTCAGCCTTACATATTCCTGACATAGGAATATAGGGTATTTATAGGTCAGCGTTACAAATTATATGACGCGTTCAGCGCAGAAACAAAATTCTTCACAGCATTATTATTTTTTTTAGAATTAGTTATCTTTGAGTTCTGAATAAGTTACCCCAACAAATTCGTTGTTGTTGATAATAAGGAGACTGCATTGTGTGTATCTATAAAGCAATTTCCTCTTGGTGAATACTTCCCGTTTATAGACTGAAGGGAAGTTCTCAGCAGGTGGACTTGCATTCCTAATTAGCAATACTTATGCAAGTCTGATAGTTATGAAACAAGAGTCAAATAATTGATATATTGAAAACGCTTCAAAAAAATTATGTGACACACCATATATAGTGGCTCATGTGATGGGTAAGCCAATGAAAACTCTTGAACTGCAGTTTTAATAATGGTTGATTTTTCTTGGGAAAACATTTTTTTTTTCATGCAACTCAGAGCACTTTTATGATGGTTCAGTTCCATAGATTTCATAGATGGTTCCACTTTTATAACTAACATCACGTTTAGACGAAACAGCCCGAAATTTTTCAATGTGATCAGTTCAACCCTAGCAACTACAACCTAATACAACAAGTACGACGGTTAAATAAAATTCTTCTGTGTTGTGTTCTTTGTGCCGTTATTGAAAGTATCAGCAATCAAATGATTAACAACTTCTTTATCGTTTGTTTCTCAGAAATCCCGTCACCAACAGCTCCACACGGAGGAAAGCATTTGGCGCTTGCCTCAGCTAATTCAGAAATGGATCCTAAACGCGCTGCAGCATTGTTAGAACGGCGCCGTGTATCTGCC
>Ga0099814_1185217_pt1 | contig 12717 bp, 7 predicted proteins | sample DipTnscriptome_2_FD_81131 | JGI IMG/M metagenome (GOLD analysis project Ga0099814, IMG submission 81131) | Coral microbial communities from Puerto Morelos, Mexico - Diporia T B metatranscriptome (Eukaryote Community Metatranscriptome) | ecosystem: Host-associated > Invertebrates > Cnidaria >... | reverse complement strand
GGGAGGAGTTCTCCTGGTGTACTCATAAAGATGCATGAGGTTTGATCTACTCGTCATGACTCGTGTTTCACCGCCCGCGAGGAAGATAGTTGGGAAATGTTTGTGAGGAGTTACCGTGAAGGTATTTATCTTGTATTACTCTATAACCTGTAGATTGCGGAATACCCAGCCACTTCATTTCAATGTAATTTGGTTATATCAACTAAGTTGAAAATGTAAATTGGCCACCGTAACGAGTTATAAAGCTGACGTTTCGAGCGTTTGTCACTGAATAAGATTAGCAACTATTGTCTTCAAAGCACAACGACACATGTAAATGAAGTGGCCCGGTGCAGTACTCCGAGATTACTCTTTTTCCTGCCAGTAAAGAAAGGAGCAATTTTAGAATACCCGGCCACTTCATTAACATTTTTCAGTGTGCTTTGAAGAACGAATTATATAACAATAGTTGCTATTCTTATTCAATTCTAAGTGACTGAAAGCATCGTTGAAAGCGAAACTTGCGACATTATGACATCCGGTACGGTAACTCGTTGCGCGCACTTTTACCAGGCCGTGATGTTGATTAGTTAAGGTCATTCCACTGAAATAGAACCTACACTGAGATTTTTGTGTAACTTTGCCTATTGATTGTTCATATTATAGGAACTGAAATTTTGAAATAAAAATGAAGGGTCCCCATGTTCGTTTAGGAGCAACAGCACCTTGTTTTTATCCAATAAATCCTTATAATAGCACCATGATTATAGTCACGATTGCTTGCTTTATTCACGTTTCCCATGTTTGTTTCTTGTTCTACACTAAGAATTGGACTATATTTATTTCACATAGAGAAATTTATTACTCAATTCAAAACAACAGAAAAAAATTATAGCTAGGTCACTGCACTTGTTTTTGAAGAAGTGATGATTCACCTCTATGGCGAGGTCCAGCCATAAAGAAAAAGCCGCCATTTTCTAGTGGGCTAATTTGGCCCACTAGTGCGTGCTAATCACGTGTGAAATTATTCACATTGGCGATGTGCCGTACTGTACTGGGAAATAACTGTAAATCTTTTGCCATGAATGTGAAAGGTTTGTTTATTTCAAACTAGAAACAACGCAAATGCTTAACTTATCTGCATATTCAGAAAATGAGTTTTTATCGTGTTTTGATGTTAATATGTGAAATAGGCCAGCTGCCATATTTGATTGCAGGAGATTCAGAATGTCCGGTTTGTACTCGTCAATAGTTCATACCAGAAGGGCTGATATGCTTCTGTTCATACACATACCATACTAGAAGTGAGTTTTACGCGCTGGAAACTCCAGATGTCATCACCAGAAAAATCGAATTGATACGGACAGTTGAAACATACTCTTTTAGGAGTTGAGCTTGACTGCCTCTAGAATGGTACTCGAGTACAGGAGTAAAGAAATATTGACACTCTAAGACATTCAAAAGCTAACGGTGAAAGGTCTTGCAGAAATACTGAGATGCTATTCAGAATTAATGGGTGGAGTGAAAGAAGATTTAATACTGAAAATTTTATGCAAAATCTGCCGCCAATGGGGTGCTAATGGCGATGGTAACAAAGAAGTGCTTCAACCAGTCGAAGATGCCTGCAAAATTATTGCTAACAAAGAGGGTGAAGAGAGACAAGCTTCTGTACCGCCATGGTGGATGGGTGCATATGGGCAATATTCATGGACATTGTCTGGACTTAATTTAAGATTCCAGAGGGTCTCATAACCATGAGAAAGGTGTCTTGAATCAAAATTGTTCTTTTATATTCTATTTACACTATTTATTTGCAATGTACAATAACGTATTTAAGTATGTACAATTAAATCTCTTACTGTGCAATGAATACAATTGGGGTCACTATGATCTTGCATTGAAATGTTGTTCTGCACTACATGTAGTACTGACTGCAGACCAAATTTGCAATTTTTATGTGAGCTTTGTGCTGAAACTGTGATTGTGCCAGTCCTCAATGTTCATGAGACAAAAGTTTACTCAACTGCAGTGATGTATTGATGAAATTCCAGGGAAAAGTACAAGTTTGTTTGCTCACAACGTTTTTCATGGACACTTTAATCTCTCAACATAATCTTAATTTATTTTATAACTTAATAAGGGAAAAGCCATCGCAAATTGAGAAGTTGCCGTTCGATGTGACAACCGACGGCTGATTTTAAAAACACTGCTGACAGTTAAAAACATGAAACAAACAGAAACAAACATTATGAAAAATCGTATTTTACTAACTTGATGTTTGGTATGCTATTCAACATTTTCAAAAGTACATGTACAGTGTATGACAGTTACAAAATTTTAACATCTATTTATATATATACATAAAAAGGGGTCTGGAACCTAGACTGAGACAACTGATCTTCAGCAGTGACTTAATATTAACGTTCAGGTTAACAGAGCAACAGCCCCTCACTGCCAACATTGGCATTTAATGAAGGTTGTAGTTCTCAAATAAGTTAAGTCCATTTTGTAATGGAGGTCAGTTTTGCCAGATGATAGAATTTCAAAATGATCCCATTTGATGTTATGGCCTGTGATATTGATACGATCAGCAATAGGTGATAGATGCATTCAGATCGCATTCAGTGAGGGCCTTAAAATGTTCAGCTTTCCTGTCATGAAGACCTTGTTTTGTTTTTCTTATGTAATACTATGACATGTATTATTGTACATTCCAGAAAGTGTAGCAAAATGTAAGTAATTCAAAGTACTTAGGCTAAAAAGTTAAAAATCGTAAAATTAAAAGGTCAAAACTGAACGTTTTCGGCTTTTTGCCATGATCAGGGTTAAAAATGACCGTCTGCACGCATGCATATATATCTTATGTACAATGTAATTCCTGTTGGGAAAAGTTTGGATACATAAGAAATAACTTGTTTGTTCAAACTGGGGCGGAATTGTTGGATCATTAGCCCCTTGACGATCCTATGCTTGTGGAATGTCTGTGCTGAGGAAAGAACACGCCAGGTGAAAGAATGTGATGGGTACTCCCGCAGGTGTTTTGCAGGTTCATAGGTGTGAGCAGGATTTGAATGTTCCGCAGTTCGTACTGCTAGGTTTCTCACAGTCTCGCCAATGTAATCAACGCCACAAGAACAATCTCCTTTGTAAATAACTTTGGATCTGTGAATGTTTTTGTCTTTGTTGTTAAAGAGGCTTTTGATTCGCCTTGTTTGCCACAGGATTATAAAGATGAAGTTGAAATTAGTGAACTTGTTCAGTTTTTCAATAAACGTTTTGCTGAGTTTTTCGTTTTTGCCGCAAAATGGGGCTTGATGAAAATTTTCTTGCGTTCTTCGAAGAGAAAATCCGGAATGATCTTGTCATCTTGTGATGAGTCGGTTAGAAAGTTGTTGATTGTATGCGAGATAAAGCATTTCGGGTAACCTGCTTTGATGAAAGAAGTTTCTAAAGTTTTAATGTCCTTCTCAAAATCGGTAGAAATGTGTTTAGCTCTGTGGAGTGCGCCAGTGATGCAATTCCTTTTCCATTTGGTAGGAACCTCAGATTTCCAATGTGTTAGTAATTTCCCCGGTTTCTTGAAGATGCTGCAAATGAATTTGTTGCTATAACTAAAGGCAGTATCAAGAAAGTGATCGGGGTTTTCCTCGACCATAAAAACAATATTAGGGTGGTAGCGATTTAGGCGTTCAAATAGAACATCGGTCTCGCCCTTTTTCTTCTTAGAGAAGCAATCATCAACATACCGATCATAGAATGGTGGGTTGAAAGGTCGGACTACGTCAGCTTCTAGTTTGGCCATGAAAATGTTAGCAAGGACTGGAGATAGTGGGTTGCCCATGCCGCATCCATCAATTTGTTTCTACAGCTTATCATTAAAACTGAAAACTGTATTGTTGGTGAGATTACAGAGAAGACATCTGAAGAGTAACTTTGAGCTGAGTTGTGGTAGCTTGTTGTTGGTGTAGATTCCATGAATGATGTGGTCAATGGTTTCAGTAAAGAGAAGGGACACATCATATGAGACCAAGACTTCATCATCATCAACAGTTCTATTACTTAGACGCTCAGCAAAATCGGTGGTAGTTTTGATGCTGTATTCATTCTCTGTGAGAGGAAGTAAGTAAGAGGCTAGGAATTTGGCTGTTTCGTAATAAAAGGTTCCACAGGTGCTGACAATCGGTTGAAGTTTGAGATTGTCCTTTGTAATTTGCCCAGAGTTCTGGAATTTATGGATTTTGGCAGTCCCATAAAGGAAAGCAGGTTGGTTTGAAGTCAGCTTGATCTTATCCAGTGGTAGAGATGACTTGAAGTTTTGGGTCAGAAAATTTTGAAAAGATTTAAGGTCTGTTAATGTATTGTCATCATCAATGTATTTCCCGTTGGTTATGCCTTCTTCAATCATAGTTTCAAGTTTGTTGACGTAGTCAGCGTGTTGCATAATGGCGACAGATGAATCTTTATCACCAGAGAGGACCACTAGGTCAGGGTCTGATGCTAGTTTTTGTAAGACGTTGTTAGTGTAATCAGGAGTGCTGTAAATGTTTTGATGGAAAAGGTTAAAGTGAACGCAGAGGAAGTGTTTGAAAACTTCATGTTGGCAATCAGGAATGCTTGAGCTGACCTGGTTCAGGAGAATTTCAAGACAGTCTCATAGAGTGAACATTATGGACATTCAAAGTACTTAATTAATACAAAAAATAAGGTTAGCAAATCATAATTAATCTTCAACTAAAAATTGTGGCAAATACTCAGTTTAAAAAATTGATTGTTCAAGAATCTTGTTAATTCAGAAGCAATAGCTACAAGGCAGTCTCTATCATGTAGCACAGCATGATGTGTCTTGTTGTAGAGTGAATTGTGGCATCAGGATTTAATTCGTTTCTAGGTCTCCCTGTCTTCCAATCACAAGTCAACTTGAGGGGGTGCCAGTGTTCTAATGCTTGTTCAAGATGCGAGCTTCTAGTTCACCATCTCGCAGCTCACCCCTCCATTACGTCCAGTGATGAGTTTCTCAACAATCTCCATCTTCCACCTTCCCTGTTTCCTCTTGTCCTCTTTGACTGGTACTACATCACTAATTACTATAATAGAAGACTTTACTGAGTTGTTTTCAAAGTTACTTAAAGTATTCATCTGTCTATCACTTCCACAGCACATCTTTGCATTGTGTAAGGTACCTTGCATGCTTTTGCAAATCTGGGGTCTCCAAATGATGAAGTTCCAACCTTGGCAGCAGGTATGGTTGTCCAAATAGCATTGAATTTGGAAGTCAGCACTGTTAATTGAGGGTCATCCTCTACAAAGCTCAAGTAAGCAGGGCTAAAAATTAACTTCAGTGCTTGGTCGCCACTTGGGCCAGTATCCCTGAACTCTTAGTGGCCCAGGACAAAATGAAGTGACCCTCAAATTTCCTCGACTGACATACAAAACATTTTAAAACCATTTTTACTTAAATAAATGATCCATGGCTTTTAACTTCTGCCCCCCAAAATGGATTAATTGTTAATATACACTGAGTTATTGTCTAAATGAACACAATTTCTTTCTTACAAGTGTCTGTTATGTCACTTATGCGCACTGCAGTTACATTTATAGGTATTTATTGATAAGTCTGTCAACGAATTCTTCATCTAAGCCACCATCATCATCTTCTAGTCCAGAATTTGCTTCTTCATCATCAGCTATGCAATAAATTACTTCAGCATCAAGAGCTTCTGGATCTTCCTCCAGTGGTGGTAAGTCCACTGAAGGCAAGAATTCTTCTGAATTTGATTGTGGGGTTGCTGCTGTTGCACCTGCCACTGGATCTAAGTCAGAGTGTGCTGCAACTGGGGTTGGTTCTGCTGTCCTTCTTGACTTGGAGCTACTACACTTGCACTAGGGACAATGGTAACTGTCGCAACAGAAGTTGAAGACTCTCTACTGCTTGTCCTGTCCATGAGAAGACTGCGTCTTGTCCTGACACTTAAGGTGTTCCACAGCTCAATGGCTGGCATTGAGTCAAAGTTCTGTATATCAGCACTGAGAAGTTTTACAGCCAGTAGATCATTCAGACGTTCTTCTGACAAAGAAAAGCAGATGTCACTTTTTAGGATTTTAAGTTGACTAAAGCCCCTTTCAAAAACTTTGCCGTGTTAATGGCAGAAGCAAGAGACTTTCTTTCTACTTGAGCAATGGCTTTAGTACATGTTAACTGCTTTGCCAACTCACATTTTCTGTACGTCTTGCCAATCTTTACCTATTACACTTCATCTAGTTGACATTGCCATTGATAGTCAGAGAATGGTTGATTATGTTTTGCTAATGAATGACATGTTTTAAAAAGTTTCGTCAATTTGTCCCTAGTGTCACTGTTAAGGGTAAACAAGAATTTGGCCACTAGGGTTTCACATGGATTTTTCTTCGCAAGTAAAATTGCTCTCACTGATTTATGATTACGAGAATCCTCATGAAGCTTAATGGACTCCACTTTTAACTGGGCATTTCCGGAAACAAAACTATTCTTGTGACCAACTGTCACGTCTGCAGCTGTTGCATCTTTGCACACTTTGCAAAACATTAAGTTATCTTCCAACACTAACCATGGCCTTCCCTGTTTCCAACTGGTTTGAAATGGCTACTGTCTTTGGCTTTTCTCGTACAGTAGGTTACTCTCCAGAACATAATCCTTGCTTTTGGCTTTTTTCCGCGACGGCTGTTCACATCTAGAGAGGTATTTCCACATTTTGTATTCCAAACTCGAGCAGTTTGCCGATATTCGTGTTTCCAAATGTACCGCACAGACCTCTGGGTAAGTCTGGAATCATGTGTCAATAAAATCAAAATGGCATATACATATTGGAGCAATCTAAAAACTTGATCACGAACGGCTTTAAATTTTGCACTTAAGAACTAACTTTTACTACAGATTGATGAATTTAGAGTTCAGGAAAAAACAGAAAGAAAAGAAAGGTACTCCAAGGAAAGAGCATTTTATTTCATCTTTATTGTTATCCTTTGCGTACTTCTGAAATCGTAGTCGCCCTTTGGGTGATCAATCTTCAATTCTTAGTGGCCCTGGACTCTTTTTAATCGCCACTGGTGACTGTGCGACTGCCAAGTTTTAACCCTGAGCAAGACATCTTGTAGCTCAGCTTGTGCCAGCATCCCAACACAGGCTCTCCAGGCTGTCCAATTGTAGGGTCATTTCTTTGTTTGTATCTTTGCATATGGACTCGCCAGGTTCCTTTTTCATTGTAATAGCCTTTCAAAACTTTTTAAAAGTGATTTTGACAATCTTTCTGAAAACCTACCATCACTGAAAGTGAGTATGCACTGGTTCATTCTTATTGTTGAAAGAGTGCATACTTCCACATCCACATCTCCAACTGTTAACTGCAGCCTTTCCCCCTGTCATCTTGCTGTGTGTTGGGCTAAAGATCAGAGCTGAGAAAATTAAGATTGCCATCGCTGGTGAAATGGTTAGAATGTAGGGTTAGAACTGCATGGGTGATGTGATGTGCTTGACATAGAAGTAATTGACATTAAAGAATTCCTTTGCATTTGAGAGTGTTGGAAATTCTTAACTCGGGTATTTGGGCAGTCTGGTTCTACAAGATTCTCCCTGAAATATTTTAAGTGAAACATTTTCCAAACAAAAACAAATGAAAATGCACAAATTATATGTGACTTTTATTAATATCAGTATGCACATACAACACACACTGATACCCAAATAAATTAGGTTCATTCATTTAGGTAAATTCACCAGAATAACTTGAAAGCTAATTGAGCTGAATGAAATTAACTAAAATTTATATGAAGAAGTTGGCTAGCAGTAAAGCTTTTTGGTAGCCCCAATCAGTCATAAAATGGGATTTTAAAGATATTTGAAAAGTGAAATCAGGGCTACATGTATATAGCAATTTTAAAGAACATATTATATTCAATTAATTAAGAAAAGAAAAAAGCTTGTCCAGTTGCATTGCAGCTCATTGTTAACATAACCTGATGTAAACACTTGTCACAATGCTCACTATTAATTCCCATTTCAGCTACACTATCAGTTGCAACCTTGCTGTGGAAATCTCTTGTGTAATACATGAAATTTAACTACTACCCAGGAGGTACTACTATCTTCCTACTTCAGGCTGTTCTGGAGCTCATACAATTAGCTCATAAATGCTATAGCGAAGTCTCTTGAAGACAGCAGATTGGTTTTGTTGTTGTACCCTAGCAATTCAGTCTTCAAGATTACCAATAGACAGGCATCATTCAAGGTAGAGTTCTCCCCTCTGACTCATCCTGCATATTCATGCAAAGTGCTACCTAATTCTATTCATGGTGAATTGCTCTGTGAAAAACAGCTAAAGAAAGGTTACTTTTTTGGCAGAGTGGAGCAAATCTCTTTCAATCTATTTTAAAAAAGTGAGTCCTTGGCCGGCAATATTTTTCCACACAAGTATCAAAACTGTGTGTGACAAAAAGAATGTTAATAAGTATTGAGTTCACTCAATTTAGTGAGCTCATTTGGAAGGTGACATCACAGAAGTCTTATTCATTATTCTGGGTTATTTGCTATTGCAAAGTTTGTGGGAAATTTTCCTTGAAATTGCCTAGATGTTCTTTGAATTCTGTGTAATTCTTAACTCAGTCAGTCAATCAAAACGCTCAGTACATGTGTACACTTTATAGTTGCACATCCATTAAATTATATAGGCAAGAAACTGAGAGATTTTAAAAAATAATTCTCTCAGTCCAAAAATTGCACGAAGGATAAGAAATGAATTACAAAATGCCTCTTCATAATCTGTAATTTCATTTCATTAATTTTTCCGGTTTTTTTCTGAACTTTCTTTCTTCACCTTGCTTCTTCTTCTGTGATGCATGCTTCATCTAGTTTATCATTAGCTTCAGCACTTCTGCTTGAAGAGTTTTAGGTATTGGAACTTAGGGTGTTGAGTCATAACATTATGCACCTGAGATTATAGCAATGTGGTTATGAAAGAGGCAACCCAAGGGACCCGCTTTTTTGGCTAACGAAATGTAAGGCATGTAGCCAAAAAGTCTTTGGGTACATCTTGTTGAAATCATTTTGTTTGTGTACCTAACCAAGATGGTGGCAAGAAGCAAAGTGCCTTGGGCAAATGTTTCTTTGCTTACAATCCACATAAACATGTCTCCCCCTTAATGGAATAAAATCTATCATTGGTCTCAGAATTAAGAACTTTACTCAAGGAAGTTTTCTATAGCATTCTGAGAAGCAAGTTTTACACAAAGTGTCTCTCAACAAACAAGAAAGTGTGGGCAGATGAAATAGTAGAAAGCAACCATTCTAGCTTGGATTACAGTTTTAGTGGCACCCCCAGTGGTATATGTTTACAGAAATGTGGAAAATGGAAACACTAGATATTTTAAATCTTAAACTAATTAAACAGTTCATTCTATAGTGGTTTTGGGCTGGCACATTTGACAACAAAGGTAGGGAGGTAGGTAAACTTTGTTTAACCAGGGTGGCCCATTTAGTGACGAGGCTGATATCCAGAGGGGCCCTGGACTTAAAATATAATATTAAAATACAAGACATCATGATAATTTTAAAAGAATACAAGATATAGATTTAAAAACACAAGTAATAATTCAAAGTATAGAGTATAAACAAGTGTGCAATAATTTATAAAAATATAGTTCCATTATAATTTAAAAATTGTAGGCGTCAATTATTAAAACTATGAAAGAAGAAAGTGACTCAGCTGAATATCTAAAGGATTGCTTGATATTGTGTATTACTGAATTAGGTTAACGTGATGTGGTTTGTAAGGGTTGTGGTGTTAAAGTTATTTATTTTGGTTCTTGTCAGGGCAGCCTCCCTTACGCCATGTGGCAATCTTACATGTATGTATTGCTTTCTTTGTTCATTGAGCTCCTTTGGAGTTGGTGGAACAGCACCTGGTAGACCTGGTGGCCACCATATCCTTGCTGAAAGAGCCATTCATTTTTATTCCGTAGGCCCCCATGTGCTGTTGTGTATGGGTAAGTTTCATTCATAGCATGCAGGGCTTGACACTTACTTTTCCCTCAACTTCCCAGTATGGAAAGTACACTTGGAAATTTACTTTCCTGCTGAGGGTAAATAAAGTGTTGACTTGACTTGACTTGTCACGTTTGTGGGCTTAACAAATTAGTGATGTATGGGGTCATGGAAATGGCTGAGGAGCATGGCTTAAGAGTATCTGGTGATGTATCTTTAAACTGCTGGAGAATAGTGATATAGCCTGTACTAAGAACTGGGAGTGATAAATCTGAGAACAACTGTGGTTCACCTGAAGCAAAGATTTGTTGGGGAGTCTTGAGCTCACCCATGGAGTTGGTTGATTGGTTTGCTGCTATGGGTGGTTCTAGGGCTTCTAGAGAGGGAAAAGATATCTTTGCTAACTTGAGGTGGAGTTCAAGCTCGCAGATCTACAGTTTGTGCGTCCAAATTTGGGTAAACATTGGTTATTTTTTGGTAAAACATTAGGAATTTAATGGAAAATTAGTAAGTATACCAATTTTGGGAAAAGAGATATACTTTCCAACATTAGTAAGTCATTTATAGGAATCCAAGCTTGAAAGTCTATTTTGAATTTCCAATGTTGGTAATTCTTAAAAGAGTTTCCAACATGGGAAAGAGCAATACCAAGGTTGGAGTTTTTCTAGATGTTCCAACTTGGGAAAGAGCATTACCAATGTTGGTTAATCTTAAAATTGTCTAACATTGTAGAGAGCCTTACCAAGGTTGGTTATTCTTAAAAAATAATTGTCCAACATTGGAAAGTGTATAACCAAGGTTGGTTATTGCTTTACAGTGTCCAGCAGTGAAAGAACATAACCAAACAGCATATATAAACCAAAGTTCCTTAAGAAAATGTCCAAGCAAGAACAATAAAGATCACTTTTAATATTTATTTAAAAGGAAAAGGAACTATTCCGTTCCTTGCAATAATGTCACTGTAGAAATGCTATAAAAAACACATTTAATGTAATAATTAGATTATTATCACATAAAAGTGGTAAAAAAAAATCTAACATGAACAGTAACTGACTCCTTTCTTATGCTGCCACACAAATGTGACAATGATCAGTGTCCAATGTAATATCACTTGCAAAACATGGGAACAATAACTGTCTCTTTTTATTTACTTGCATGTCACCACAGTAATTAACTAAGTGATAATCAACAGTATCCAATAACACAGTATTTAGGTTTCAAAGTCCAGCATTGTTTCGGCAGTGTTACTCATCAGATGTCACGTCATTCAACTGTCAGCAGTGTTACTCATTCAACTGTCACGTCTGCAGCTGTTGCCTCTTTGTACACTTTGCAAAACATAAGTTATCTTCCAACACTAACCATGGCCTTCCCTGTTTCCAACTGGTCTGAAATGACAGCTGTCTTTGGCTTTTCTCGTACACTCTTTTACTCTCCAGAACATCATCCTAGCTTCTGGCTTTTTTCGGCTGTTCACATCCAGAGAGGTATTTCCACATTTTGTATTCCAAACTCGAGCAGTTTGCCGATATTTGTGTTTCCAAATGTACCGCACAGACCTCTGGGTAAGTCTGGAGTCACGTGTCCATAAAATCAAAATGGCGTCTACAATCGGAGCAATCTAAAAACTCGATAACGAATGGCTTTAAATTTTGCACTTTAGAACTAACTTTTACTACAGATTGATGAACTTAGAGTTCAGGAAAGAACAGAAAGAAAAGAAAGGTACTCCAAGGAAAGAGCATTTTATTTCATCTTTATTGTTATCCTTTGCGTACTTCTGAAATCGTAGTCGCCCTGCGGGCAATCAAACCTCAATTCTTAGTGGCCCTGGACTCTTTTTAATCGCCACTGGCGACCTTGCGACTGTCAAGTTTTAATCCTGTTAGAATTATACCAAACCTCAGAAAGAAAAATGTTGCGCCCATTGAACCAAGCCAAAAGTTGCTGCCAAACCCACCTCCTTGACAGCCGGGGAGAGGCAAATTAAGAAAATGAGGTCTTTTAATGCCCAAAGGTGAGGTCAATTAAGCGATGAAGAAATGCCCAACCAGGGACCACCCCTGCACGAGTGAAATTCAGTAAACCTGTTTTAAGGTTTGTATTTCCTTTGGAGTAATGAGTGACTCTGAAGAAAGTTGAAAATCAATTCCTGAAAATCGAGCAAGTAAGCTTCCATTAAAATGGAATCTAACTTGATACTTGCAAAAGCAATACAGCAGGGCTTGAAATAAAAAATAATTACTTTACTTTACTTTAATGAAATTGACACTCCCCTTACGGGGCTTTTCAGTGCCAATAAATTACAAAAGAAATTACAGTTTTAAAATTATAAAAATTACAATGATAAACATTACAATGATAAAAATTTGGATAAAATAAATTACTTCTAATTAATCTATGTTAAAAACTCCTCCATTAATTTTGATTTTAAATGAAATTTAAAAGATGAAATAGTTTTAAGGGTTTTTAAATTCGATGTGAGGTTATTCCAAATGTTCACAGTTCTATAATGAAATGTTCTTTGACCAGAGGCAGATTTGAAAAGGGGAATATTTAAAAGCTGACAGTTCCAGGTCGCACGTTTGGTTATTTTGTTTCGGATGGTGAACTGGTCACTAAGGTAACGAGGCGCGCATCCAGTCATACATTTAAAGGCTAACACAGCGTCACGAAGGTAAAGGTGTTGTTTAATAGGAAGCCAGCGTAGATCTTTCAGTGCTGGC
>Ga0099814_1104899_pt1 | contig 13538 bp, 19 predicted proteins | sample DipTnscriptome_2_FD_81131 | JGI IMG/M metagenome (GOLD analysis project Ga0099814, IMG submission 81131) | Coral microbial communities from Puerto Morelos, Mexico - Diporia T B metatranscriptome (Eukaryote Community Metatranscriptome) | ecosystem: Host-associated > Invertebrates > Cnidaria >... | reverse complement strand
AACTGAACGACAAAACAGCGACAAAAGACCCGTAAAGACATCGAAAAAACCCTCGAGCAAACATCGTCGACCTGGCGCAGACCCTTCATCGTCTTCAACAGCATCATCTTCAACATCAACAGGTAATTCTTCATATGGTGGTGTTAGTTCCAAATTCATATAATGTTGAGGTAATTTTCTGTTTGTGGTGCTACATAATCTTCAAGATTTAATAATCCTTAAACCTCTATATCTTCATAAGGGTCAACGCTTGGCATATAATAAATGTCATTATCTATGTTTTCAGGTTCATAATTTCGTCTACGAGCCCTCATTTTAGGTTTAGATTTGTCTAATATTCTAGCAAGAGGTTTAAAACTCTTAGCTAAGTAATCATGAATTTGCGATTTCATATATCTCATAGACTTGAACTATTTTAAGGAAGAATGTTACATAATACATAACATAGAATATTCAGATTTAAGTATATTATTTATAAAAATATTATGACTAACTTATGACTCTATAGATAGAAATAGCAATTACCAAACATTATATCCTTTTATTCCTTCAAATAATTGTAGAATGTTAATGTGTGGGTCAAGTGGTTGTGGTAAAACTAATACACTTATTAATATGATCTACAAACTTTTATATTTTGACCTCGTTTTAGCGGTTTTTCACCCAAACCCGGCTCATTTGCTCGCCGAGTTTGGGTAAAAAACCGCTAAAACGTGGTAAGCATGGGAGCTGAGTTTCGGAAAAAAAAAACGCTAAAACTGCAGAACCAGAACCCTCATCTTCCTTATATGTGTCGCAACAGCATAACAATAAAATCGCGTGAGCGGTCCAGCGAAGCTATAATGTCCGTAATCAATGGCTCACAAATACTTTTTCTTGAAAAAACGCCTGCAGTGATTATATACAAAAGTGGCCCAGAATTATTACCTATTTGAAGAAATATCTGCACAAGTATATACGCCGAGATGGCTGCCGCAAGATATTCGTCGGATGTACTGCGAATGTTTTACGGCCGAATACCGAGAGAGGAAAACAGAAACCTACCCAAACCGTTAAAACCAGATTTAACCGTATTATATGATGATATTATATCCCAAAATAATTTCCAAGAATGGCTTCGTGTGTGGAGAATGGATGTATCCGAAAGAAATCCAAATAATAAAGATCTTTTAATGTTTGCAAGAGAAAATAAAGAAAAGCTCACTGATTTGGTTGAACAAGAAATCTTAAAGTTAAAAAGCATAAAAGTAAGTTTTGGGTTACAGGTAAAGTTTTCAATAGAAAGAAAAGGTGAAACGCAACACATGGAGCATTATTTTTTAGAAAATGAAATGCACGTTTTCAACAGAAATGAGGAGGACCGGATAAAACAAAAATTTGATGAATTCATTGAAAACGCAAAAGGAGAAATAGAAAACTGGTCTGAGAAGGGATCAGGATGGGAAGTTGAAAAGATACAGATTGCGTACGTGAATGTCGCTCGCTATCAACCACTTCGTGGAGGATTATATTTTCCTTTCCCAGCCAATCTGGCAAAAAAGAAGGCAATAATCAACGTGCAAAACGGGGATAACGAATGCCTGAAGGGGACTCTAAGAGCTGCTTTATTCCCTCCAAAAGATGGACAGCACGTGAAAAGACCAAGCAAATATCCTGTTAACGACGGTATTAACTACGAAGGCATCGATTTCCCAACACCGGTAGACAAGATAGACAAGCTTGAGGCTCAAAACAAAACCTCGCAATAAACGTATTTGGCTGGGAAAACAATTGTGTGGTTGTGTACAGGATAAGCGAAAAAGAAAATAATGTGCCGCGAATAGACCTGATGTTAATCGAGTCAGCACTAATGTTTCGTAAAAAGATTAATCGCTTTGCTCTTCGATCAGAGCAAGAACAGAAATGCAAAGCACTATTCAGCATGTTGTGCTTAACTGGTTTCTCAAGAGCAGACTTGCTGGAAAGTCACAAAAAATATTGCAATGGTGTGAAGGAAAGGCCGACAAGGATCGAAATGCAAGAGGAGGGGGAAAACACCCTTTCCTTCCAAAATCATCACAAACAGATGAAAGTGCGCCACGTGATTTATGTGGACTTTGAGTCTTTAGTCAGAAAGATTACAGGCTGTGAGCGTGGGCCAGAGAGAGAGCAAAAAAGCTTCACAGAGAAGTTGTTGTGAGAAGTGACGGTGAAGTTTCAGGGTCAAAGGTTTACAGGGGTGAAAACGCAGTGGGAACGTTTTTAAGTGACATTCTGCAGGAAGAGGTGAAAACAAGACAGAGTTTGGCCGTACCAAAGCCGCTTGAGATGGAGTATGAAGATTGGGAAAAATTTAAAAATGCAACTGATTGCCACATTTGTAACAGAAGTTTGATAAAAGACGAATTCTTAGACTATTTGCCTGTTTGGAACATTGAAGAAGCTGGCGAAGAAGGCAGTGAAAAATGCAGTTATTGGGGCCAAGGTCACAAAAAATGTTTTTTCATAGCACAGAAAGAACAGCAATGGTGGGTTCAAAGGCTAAAAAGATTGACAGACAAAAAAAGATCAGCTGTAAGTCAAATTACAGGAAAATTGTAAGTTCTGTGGAAACCCTTTACTTCAGAAAACAGCGAAAGCAATAAGAAATTGCGAATAAATCCCAAGACGGACCAAATACCAGTTGTATTGCACAACCCACAACCTTAGGGGCTACGACGTACACCATTTAATGCAAACGATGTCACAGCTGCAGAAAGAGGTGAAATGCATGGCCAACAATATGGAGAAATACATCACATTTTCAGTTGAAAGTCTGCGTTTCATCGACAGCTTGAACTTTTTGCAAGGAAGCCTTGATTCACTTGTAAGCGCAACACCGAAGGAGTCATTGAAAATAACATCAACGATTTCAAAAGGCAGCGACCTGCTTTACAAAAAGGGATCTGCCCTTACGAGTACATGGACTCATGGAAAAGATTTAGCGAGACGAGGCTTCCGCTCAAAGAGAACTTTTACAGGAAGCTGAACGACGAGCACATAACAGACGAAGAGTACGCGCACGCGCAGACTGTCTGAGAGGCTTTCGAATGCAAAACGCTGGGCGATTATCACGATCTTTACGTGAAAATGGACGTCGCACTTTTGGCGGATGTTTTTGAGAACTTTCGAAACCTGCGCCAAGAGCAGTACGGGTTAGATCCGGCCCATTATTACACGTTGCCAGGCCTCTCCTGGGACGCGCTCTTGAAAAAGACGGGGTCGAACTTGAGTTATTCACAGACCTTGAAATGCATCTGTTCGTGGAAAGGGGAATGTGGGACGGAATCTCCATGGTAAGCAAGAGATACTTCAAGGCAAACAACCCGCAAGTACCGGACTATGACCTAAGCAAGCCAAAAAAATACATCATATATCTTGAATGTCGTGCATTACAGAAACTTGCAGTTTTATCTGAAGCAGGGCATGAAACTGAGACCGAAAATGTACTCTATCTTGAAGGCGGACGAAAACAATATCAAAAAAGCAAAGGGCGTAAAAAAACAGCGTTGTCAAGAAACAAATAATGCATGAAGGAGGAAACGCTTCTTGGTGCGAAGCAGCAATGGCATGGAATAAACATTCTTCGAAGCGAGGGACACGAGATCTACGGCATGCATCTAAACAAAATTTCGCTTTCGCCATTTGATTGAAAGCGATGGATAGGTGACGATGGTATCCATACAAAAGCTTATGGGTACAAAAAAATGGACATATTTACCTTCATCAACGTATGATAAACTTAGAGAGTTAGAAGCCGAAGTTTCAAAGTTGCTCTTCGGGGTAATTGTATGTTTGGAGGGACAGCAAGCAGTTCTTCACGAACGAAGCCCCGCTTGGGACCGTCATGCAAATAGTTGAGAACGGGTTGATTCGGTTTGGTAAAAGATCTTTCAATGCTGTAAACTTGCAAAGACCAGATTGGGTCTGTGGCGCTTTCTACACCACCTTCAAGCTCGCAAGCCTGGTAGAGATAGAGAACTTGGACAAGAGAGGGGAGTATTTTTTCGTTTTTCCCAAAAGGTCTTGAATAAGGTGTCGATGGCCTTGAATAAACAGCTTTTTCTTTGATGGCGACGGCGGGTTTCTTGCCGAAAAGGCTTGTTACCTCGTTGTTCAAAGCCAAAACAACTTCTGGAAGTCTTTTCACCCAGGCAGTGACCGATGGCCCTTAGGGAGGTGCATTTCCACGGCGTATTGGTGCCTGAACAAGCGCTCAGCCAGGGTGCGGTTGAAACCTTCAACAATGGTCTGGTCGCGGTGAATTTCAGCGAGCCCGCGGCGGATAAATGTTTTGTGATTTTCCATCTCTTTTGTGGCGTTGCCCATGAATTCGCGCCCGGGGTCAACCTGCAGCGTTTGTGGCCACGACAAAGGGCTGCGCCTGTAGATTGTCTGAAAACCTTTCGCAACTTCATCAGAATTTTTCGAAGTCAGAGGCTCAGCTACTTTGTAACGGCTGGCCACGTCGATAACGGTCAGCGCGTATTTGTAAACTTTGCGGCCGCGGGGCAGTTTGTCTTGCGGCATAAAAAGAAGGTCCGCCTGGTGGACCGCGCTGGGTGTGGGAACGTCAAATTTCGGCCGGGGAATTCGCCCCCTTGCCGCTGGGAGGTAGATTTGCCAAACAGCCTGCTTAAAGAGCCACTGCTTCGCAACAGTTTCAGAGAAAATGCTGATTTTTGATTGCTCCAAAGCCTTTCCAGTATTGGTATTGTCTTGCCAGACGTTTTTCCATTTTGAACTTTGTATATTCATATCAATAAATATGGAGAATGGGAAACATGGTATCTGCTTAGACTGTGATGAAGAGATGTACGAGGACACTGAAACTTCTGAACACGTTTGCGAATCTTGCGGAAAGGCAGAGACGATCGTAGGCGAAGCGTTTGATGAAGCTCAGTTCTTCAACCAAGAAGTACAAAAAGGGTACCCAATGCCCACAAAAAATAATTTAACATATTTTCGCAAAATTCTTGAAAAATTCAGAATCATAGACGCAGTCAACATTACAATAAAAAACGGCCGAGAAGAATATGACTCGACGCGGTATCGTTTCTTGGGTGCTATCATCAATAACTTTGGTGATGGCAGCAAGTCGGTCAATTATGCCTGCTTTCTGTATGATTACTTTCAAGCTGTTTCTTCTAACGCTTGGCAGCGAAAGGAAGAAATACTCGAACTTCTTTTTCCGCGCCTCCCGAAAAACTCCAAAGCCCGCAGGCGCGCGAAAGCAAGGTTCCACAAGTGGTGGGAAGAAACCATACCGCGGTGAAACGTTCGCTGCCTTCTTTCAACAAACCGATTGCGGGTTTTCATTTTTGAAAAGAATATCGGCAACCTCTTTCGGTTCCATCTTTTTTATTGCTTCAAGAAAATCGTTTGAGAAAAACATTGAAATATTTTTATCCGGATTCCCCACACCAAAATGCCACCAATACTTTTCTCCTTTTTTCTTCATCTCCACAGGTCTTTTGGGTTTCTTCTGGCTTTGCTCAATCAGTCCCTTTCTTCCGCGTCCCATGTTATTCATGAAGAACACGAGCGTTCAAATGCCATAAACTATACCGCGGTGAACCGTTTGCTGTATTTTTTCCACTTTTGCAGTTATTCCCATGCAATGGTCACTGATAAAGTCGTCAACCATTTTCAGCTTGTCAAGAAAGGCTTTTTCGTTAAAAGGTTCGCCCCTGAGATAAAATCGAATCGCATCAAGGATTTTTTGTACTCAGCCCTTTTGTCGTATTTTTTGAAGCTCGCACAGCTTTTACAACGAGGCCAAAGCCCGTCAAAGAAGCAAACACAACGGGTTTAAAGTAATGCCCCCGGCAACCGCGGAAGTTATGATAGCTTTGCCTGCAACAATATTGCAAAGCAGATTTTTTTCTTTGAAAACCGCGGTACAGCTTCTCATAGCCGTAGTGTTTCCAGTGGTAGTAGGCATAGAGATTTTTCAACATTTCAATCATGCCTTTTGAAAGGGAGGTTTCAATGTCATTGAAATCCAAAACGTTTTGTCGCGCGGTGGCCATTATTGTTATATAATAACAGAAAAATTATGGAACATTGCATGGAACAATGTATGTAATAAACATCAGAATTTCCACATTCTTTGGAACAGGACACAACGCAGTTACTGACACGAAAGGTACTTGATCTTCCACAAGCAATTTCGTGGCAAATTTGTTGTATTGTTCTGGACGAGAGAAATTATAATCTTGTTTGATTGTACTATTTGCATCTAGATTAATTTCGAATTTCAGCCGCGGATATTCACTTCGGTTATTGGGGTAATAAAAATCTCTCTCTTTTATGATGGATTTCTGTGGAATAAGTATTTTATCTAAACCATTACGTGTTTCTCGAGTTCAAATAACCGTGTATGTAGTAATTTGAATTACACACACGGTGGCCGTTTATGTCCAAGTCAGTTTGCATCACCATTTTACCTTTTTCAAGAACATAAAGAGCGTCATAAACATCTTAGTCCACATCATTCTGTTTACCCTCGATTACGTAGACAATCAAATGGCCAACACCCTGAGCGGGGCTGCTTGCTGTGCCTTGGCATTCCATGTCAACGTAGATGTATTCAGCAGGAGTTATGTCATACTTATGCAGGTGAACAATGGATCGGCTGTATTTGGGAAACAGCTTGGTTGATTGTTGGCCAATATTCAGAGAGGTGGAAACAACGGGCACGGTCACTTCATCCATGGCTGGGGGGAAAAATTCAATCGCCAAAGTGTACTCACCTTCTGGAAGTTTAAACATGTTCAAACCAAGTCGAGATGAATACTCGTTTTGACTCCCCTTTCCCACTCTAAAAATGTAAGCCCTTTTATTGACATCGTGGGGCGGGAAAGTCTTTGATACCATCAACGATGATGTTGTTTTCGCTTGTCGACTCGTCGACCTCCTCCATGACATATCGGAATGCGTCTTTTTTACTTGCTGAGCTGGTGATGTGTGACTCTTCTATCTTTTCATCAAGTTATGTTGAAAGTGTTAAGACCAAATTTGCATTTTTTTATGTTCACATGTCTGACATGACGGCCGAAGACAAGTCTGTGTCATCTGTGTGTAAGTTGGTTATTTTGTTGCTGTCCATGTTGAGATTTCCTGTCATGGGATCAGACCCGTCACGCTTTACAGCTTGTGCACTGGCGTTGTTGATCAGCCTTTTCATCTCCCCCATCTCGCTATTAAAAAATCGATAATTGATGGCAACGCCGTCTTGCTCTGTGGTATCCCCCACATTGACGATTTTCTTGTTGTTCATGTCAAGAGCGCCCTCCATCTGACTCGAACCGTCTTTTGAAACCTTTTTTGTTAATAGCGATATCTTGTTTGTTAATGGCAAGATCTTTTTTGCATTTTGCAGATTGACATATTGTTTTGAAAAAAGATCTCTGTCTCCATAAAGCCCGTCATAGTACGGCTCGCCGTTTTTGATGTCGAAACCTTTCAGATCGAAATAGCCCCCATCGGCATCTTTTTTCAGAAACTTTTCATTCACATATTCCTTGTTCACGCCAGAGCGCAAATCTTTCGCAGTTATTGCAAGATAATCATCTATTTTTGAGTCAGGCAGGACTTCCAAATTCAGTAAGATTTTTTTTCCATGTCATAGTTTCCATCAGAAGCCAATTTGAACCCAGGGCCTGGGTCGCCTTTTTAACCGGTCTGCCCTTTCGGGCCTTGAGCGCCTGATTCGCCTTTAGGTCCCTGCGCGCCTGGATCGCCTTTTGGTCCAGGCGGTCCCGCGAGTCCATCACCTGCCTCAGAGCTGCCACCATCGGGCAAAGAGTTGATGTAACCTATTCCTATATATCTTCGTCGAATTTTTTTCACCGATTTCTGTGGCTTGTCGTAATAGAAAAAAGAGCACTTTTTGTCAGTGGCGCGGTCCAGCAGTCTGTGGTCGACCCCCAGCTCGTCGGCGGTTCGCTTGTTTTCTCTCGGGAGGAACCGAAAACGCAAAAATGGCTGCAGTTGTCGCGGATGTTTTTTGGCACCTTGTAGAAGGTCTGTGTGAGATAGATAACGCTGCAGTTCCTGTCCCGCCCGTTGATAAAATAATTGATTATACTGTTCTGGTTCCTTTCACAAACCAGATCGTCAAAGACGACAATTTTTTGGCTGTCAACCGGAAGCTCTTCGAGTGGAATAATTTCATGTCCCGACGCTTCAATGACCTCTTAACCAGCAACAGGGTCAATATTCGCGGCAAAGTCCTGCAAAAGCATCCGATATTTGTTTTGGTGGAGGTTTTTTTAAAGATACACTTTGTCATACCGCAGCAGCTTGTAGATCATATGCAGTAGGATGTTTGTTTTTCCAGAATATCTCGGCCCGCATATCAACATCCGGAAAACATCAGCAGGCATTCATGGGTGACCTTGCTTGTAGCCAGTTGTGGGAAAAAAAATCGGGATCGTAATTTGGAATTTTCATTTTCATTACATATTACACCCAAATTACCATGTCGGTCAAAAAGTGGAAACAACTGGAGAAAGAAAAAGCTGGGCTCGAAGAACAAGAGCAAGAAATTCGTCAAAAATTCAAAATGAACAGAATCAACAAAGAGTTTCGCCAGCTTTCGGGAGAAGAGCTTTTCAAACCAATTACAAAACGGCTGGATAAAGCTGGAAAAGAGCCAGAGCCGGCTGAAGAGCCCGCCGGCCCAAACTACGAAATGGACGAGTTCCACAGACTCAACCCGTTTGATGGTGAGTTCAGGCCAGACGCTGAAACACCACCACCATCACCAACACCAACACCGCCATCACCACCGCCGTCACCGTCGGCTGAGGAGGAGAAAGATGGTGATGAGGAACAAGAAACTACCTCACGAAAAGCGTTGGAGGCTCCGGTGGCGACACCCTTTCTCAAACGCTCAAGTGAATCAACTGATTTAGGGACAATCAAACAGCTGATCACAAAACATGCCTGTGATCCCGACTACAGGGTAAAGAGCAAAACATCAAAGTTTCAAGGTTTTTCTGTTGAAGACCTCGAAAGAGCAAGAGACGAGATTCTGAGGCGAAGAGATGAGCTACCGCCACAGCCGGCGCAAAGCCCGCTGGATGATGCGTCCTGGGAGTGGGAAACTGAAGGCAGCGGTTCAGGAGCATTAGATGGTGAAGAACTGATCAATCAACTATGCATTAGTCTGCGCTCTATCAAAGCCGGCAACACGTCAACAAAACTTCAAAAACAGGTTGTTGGTTTGCTTCAGCTGCTTATCAAACACGGCATGATAAACAAGTTTTAAAGGAGAAAAATCCTCAATGATTATATAACACGATGAGTTTCAACCTATTGCTTGACTCAAGCCTCGCAAAGCAGCAAAGAAACTATCACAATCAGAAGTCCCACGATTTCACAATCTACTTTAACCCACCTATTCAGCTAGATCAGCAAAGAAAACAAAAAAGCAGCGTTGAACAGACTGATGACAATGAGCTACTCTTGGTACAACGTGGCAGAAGCTTACGGAAACAACAAAATTAAGTGGAGAAAGAAGGAAGGAGACTGGCAAACTTTGACGTTTCCTGATAACATGTACGATTACGACGGCATCAAACGTTTTTTGCAGTCTAAGGCTGGGTTTGTTGACCCGAATGATGAAAATAAAGGGCGCGTTTTTGATTTGTACTTCGACTTCACAATCTACCGGGTTGTGATTTTGATGGCCAAAGATTACGAGCTTGACTTCACTGATAGTGAGTTTGCCGGTTTCCTTGGATGTGAAAAGAAGATTTTGAAAGATGAAACGAATTTTACTGGGGAAACGATTCTAAACATAACAATGGGCGTGGAATGGGTTTTACTTCACTGTGATTTGATTTCACGGCGGGCGAACGACGTAGAAAGCAGTGTTTTGTACAGCCTTTCTACCACAGGCCTCCAGGTCAGTTACCCTTTCAAAGAAGAACCACGTCGACTCGAGTGCCATCCTGTAAACAAAAGCCTGATCAATTCTGTAAGGGTTTGGGTTACAGAAGGATGAAACAACATTCTTGACCTCAACGGGATCGACATAGCTTTGAGCATCATGATAGAAAGGGAATAATTTCACCCCTGATGTATAAGACGATGAATCATCCGAGCGAGTGGGCGAAATTTTTTGACGAACGCGCTGGTCGGTATCGCTACAAACACAAAGGTTCGGGCGTGGTCCGAGATACTCTCATGGCCATCGGAAAGACGCTGTGACAAAGGTAGGAAAAAAAGTTGTACAAAGCTCCGCAAAGAAAGCTGGCAAAAAACTAAGCGAAGTGGCGGTGGGAAAAGGGTCTGATGAAATACAACGAATACTACAAAAAAGGCGTCCCAAAACGCCTGCCCCGAAAGCGCCGTCGAGTCGGCAAAAAACATCTGCCCCGAAAGCATCATCGCGAGATGCAACGATAAAGCTGTCTCAAATTCTTGGGAACCAAGAATCAGGCTTGAATCGTCTTGCACAAAAATACCGTACTCCGAGAGCAGCCCTTGCATTCTTGCCTTTGAGTTACCGAAAAATTGGAATTGAACTCGAATTTTGCAGAAAAGGCTTTTTGCAAAATCTACATAAAGAATTAAATGATTTAGGCCCGTAAACTTTGGAAGGAGTTCGCGAAGCCATGGAAACAGTCGTAACTCCTCATTTCTACTGCAGTGCAGACTCTTCGCGCCAGAAAGGTGACAATTTTCGCGCGATAATGAATCGTGTTTTGATTGGTTCTTTTGACATCACCGCGGGTAATGGACTGCGAACAGGGGCTTTATTTTTCCCTTTCCCTCGTCTCGCGCTTCGCGCTGGTGTCGCGCTGCCCCCGAAATATTGCGTTCTCCCCGCTTGGCTCATAAAGCGCCTGTCATGCAGGCTAACTGTGTGAAAGACAGGCGTGTAACCCCCAATGTGAAAGGAACCGAAAAGGTTTTCCAGACTAAAAACAACCGAAAAATGCTTTAGGTCCGGTGTCCAGTGTGTGGAATCGCAAAATCCATTTTCTGCCGGGAAACTGAGTGAGCCCTCTCTCGCAGAGGGCTCTGGGATACTTAGCAGTGTCGGCGACACTGCGGCTGAATTATTCTTGAGCAAAGGTATTCCTTATCTTGCCAAGAAAGGTGTTGAGGCTGGCAGATATTATGCTTCCGAGGAGATGAGAGACCCTTCGTTGCAGAAGAAAATGATTGACTACCGCATGAAAAAAGCTCGGCCTGCTAGCGACAAAGTCGGGCGCGAGTTGCTTGACCAACTTTCTACAAAAATAAGGCCAAACGAAAAATGTAAAACAGACAGGCCTGATTTGGATGGCGCAGGTTTTGATCTTCATTCAGCCATTGGAAAGCTCCCCGCTCCAAAAAAAGGTTGGACTCTTCCGGGGCATAATTAACTGGGCCATACGACCCTCTCGAGCAACAATTAAAATACAACCCAGAGACTGGAGAAATTATTGAAATATATCAACAGGCTACCGGCTCTACCGACGCGGTAGCAATGCGCTTTTCGCAAGCAAAAGTACGGTGCAAACGAGAAAAAATGCAAGAACATCGCAGACCGTAAAATGGTTAAGTCTCTTGATTCAATTCCGTGGAATAAGAGACAGTGGGGCCACGCGCTTGCTCGAAACCCGATAAATTGTAAACAAAAACTTGGCTTGGGTTACAAGCATAAGCGGTCCGTCACGCTCGAAAAAAATCTTGTGAAGAGGTGAACTTCCTATTGAAGAAATGAGAATATTTAGTATGCCACGATGGATCGCAAACGAACTTACAACGCTGTTGACACACCACCACCCGACAAGCGCCACTGGCCTTCTCCCGAAGACTTTCAAGGGCCTGAAGAAATAGTTAAATGGCGTGATATTCAGGTGGGAACGTATAAAGTCCTTGAATCATATAATCAAGGCCGAAACAGCTACGGACCGTCGGTTGTGTTGAAACTTGAATATAAGAACAGCACAATCATTTTCGTGTGGGCGCCGTCTTCGTTAGTATATGCAATGGCAAAAAGAAAATGCATCAACTTTATCTTGAATCTGGAGGTGAAAAGATCAGAAGAAACGGGCAATAACTTTCATGATTTCAAGCTTTGTTAAAAACATTTGGAGATTAAACATGCTCGTCAGTTAGACCAGCACAAATTTTGAGTGAAAAACACAAAAAAAATATATCTAAGTCAGATGATTGTGTTGATTGTGCTGTCCTCCCGTTTCACCTCCGGGAACGAGGTTTGAGATCCCGAGGGATCTCTGAGCACCTCCCAGTCTCCACTGGGCCGGGCCGGGTTCACCCGGGGTTGTCGCCGTGGACGGCCTCACCCCATACCCCTAACAATCGCCTGTACGTGCCGTATTAGGAATCAGAGGGGGCCAGCCTCACATCCAAAAGCAACATCATTAACTTGCTAATAAATAGTATAATGCTGCAAGCTATATATATTGATCCATTTGCCTCTCCTATCACTTGTGGTGTAGCTTATCAGGCCTTACCTAAATTTTGCTGTATTTTTCACATACGCATGCGCTTTTGGGCGGCGAGATGATGTCATACTTGAGTTATAATTAGAGATTGGTGAATACATTATATCCCAACAGCACTCTTGAATGCCAAAATGCTTGTGCTTTTCCACGCGATTTTCTTTAATTTCATGGAACTTTCTACACCCGTTTGGCAGAAAGAGGTCAGACAGATAACATATCAAGTCGTTGAAGCCATGGGAGAAGCAGAGAAAGCTTAAAGGGACTCCATTGAGTCCCTTGTTCAAGGAATTCCACATGTTACGATCGATCGAACGCTGTGATCAAATCTTGTTATTTTCTCGCTTCCTCCTGCTCGCATCAGTTCGACATCTTCTGTGGTGAAAAAATAACTTACAGCGCGCTTACTGAGCGTATTTTTTTTTGTAAATTCTGTTCTGGTTGGGTTTTCTCGGCCCAAACAAAAAATCTTAAGTTGTCCGCCATTTTTTTTTCAGTACTGCTCGTCCAAGGGGGCCTGGGAAACATAAATATTAGGGTCCAGTCTTTCTGAGAAAAATGTCACGCAACTCATAGGTTTCAAAACAAAATTATTGCTTCGAACGAAGGTTAATATCGTCACCGTTCAGTAAAATTTCTTAAAGATTCCGTCGTAGTCGTCATCGCCATATATGGGGTAGCCGAGAAAGTGTTTTACTCCATTTTTATGACACTCGAAACAGGCTCTGTTTTTGCAACTTTTGTCGCATTTACTGCAAAACATGATCTTTACAATTCTTGCTCGTTTTTGACAGAAGGGCGTCATCCCAACCCATTTCCTTTTTTTATTGCGAGATGCTCCTTGTAAATTATCTCACGGAGCTCTGGAGAGAGGTTTTGAATGTCTTCGGAAAGTTGACAGTTGCTTGTTCGCGCGGCAGCCATCTGGCGTATATACATATGCAGACATTTCTTCAATAGGAAATATTTCTTGCGCAGATTGGCGCAGCTTGAGCGTCTAACGCAAGCTTTAGGGTCTGGGGCAGCTTGTAGACTGGCGCAGTTTGAGGG
>Ga0099814_1210438_pt1:10000-13606 | contig 13606 bp, 13 predicted proteins | sample DipTnscriptome_2_FD_81131 | JGI IMG/M metagenome (GOLD analysis project Ga0099814, IMG submission 81131) | Coral microbial communities from Puerto Morelos, Mexico - Diporia T B metatranscriptome (Eukaryote Community Metatranscriptome) | ecosystem: Host-associated > Invertebrates >... | reverse complement strand
GGATATTCCCCATACAAAGGTATCTGGGGTAGTAAGAATGGAGTTAAAAAGACAATAGTGTGAGTTTGATCATATCACATTCATAGGCAAATATTATTTGTGCCTTATTAACAAATATTATTATTATTATTATTATAATTATTAATTGGTACTATTATTGTTGTTATTGAGTTGTGCAACACTGTTTTGATAAATTAAATATAAATGTCTAAAACGGCCAGTGTGGTACCAATGGAACACTTACCATGGCTCTTACTTTGTCAGTCAGCAGTTCCTTAAAATATAATGAATATTGCACTCCAGGTGCCAGACTGGGCGTGGTGGTTATTTTCACCTGCTTATTTAGCTCTGTCCGTAAGTGTTTTATTAAATATGATTTCACAGGAAAATCCTCTACAACCATTGTGAGCTCGTGCATAAAGTTGTCACTCACTCCAAATTTGTCCATCAAGTAAAGAATGCTCTCCACTGTAGCTTTCTCTTCAGGGTGAAGTTTGTCATACCTTAACTTAGGGGGTGTGTGCTCCTCTTGTTCTTCAGTGGCAGTGGATGAATTTTTACTAAAGTCCAGAGAAAAGTTATTTGCACTATTGGGGTCTTTAAGTTTTAAGAGCTGCAAATCCAGACCAAAGATTTCAACAACATGGAGTGCTTTCTGTGCTCGGGTCTTTAACTGTTTTAATTTTCTGTTTTGGGCTTGTTTTGTTTTAAGTTCTGGAATTCTAGCTCCCCGTCGTATTCCTAGGCTCTCATTTTCCAACATGTCAATGTGCTTAAGTAGCATTTTATTCTCAGATTCCAGTTCCTGTGTTTTTTGCTGTTGTTTTTCAACTTCAGTTAACATTTCCTCTACCAATTTTTCTTTTTCTTTCTCCAGATCTTTAAACTTTCTCCGCCAGTCACAGATCTCTTCTTCTGCCTTCTTAAACTTGGACTCCATTAAATTTATGTCAGCTTCCCACCTTTCTACTGAATAAACCTCACTCTTCAAGACAGCCATCCTGTAAATCTTTTTCTCATGCTCCTTTCTTTTAAGTGAATTTTCTTTTCTGTTTAAAGATTGCTGAATGGAAGAGACAGCACAACAACGACCTGAAAGGCGACTTTCAATTCTCTCGCAATTTCTATCAATTTTAAAAGCCTGGCCAGGTATGAGGCCATTCAATAAATCAACGTATGTCAGTGCTGGCGTTACTTTCTTCACTTTGTGCCACTTTATAAGAGCTACATTTTGTATTCCAATCCAGAACACAACGTCATTCCCACATTCCCGTTGCTTTAAAATGTATTGTAATTGCTTTTCTGGTGGACTGCAAATATGCACAAGTGGATCGCAGATCGGGTAGCAATCAGACATTTCACATATTAGGTAAACGAGACTGCAGCAGATCGAAAAAATGCAAAAAAATTTTTTTGCGGGAAAAAAACAATCTCAAATTCCCCGCTAAAAAGCACTAAGCCACCAAGCCTTAAGCCTCGTTATCACTTCTTGTACAGTACCGCCTGAAATCATATGCACATTGGCACGCGTGAACCGCAAGGGCAGAACGCGTGTATTGCGCACGGGAGGAACGAGACGAAACCGCGCTGTTCACGAACGAAACCCGCACGTTTCACGAGAGAAAACCGGTCAAAATGGTCAAATTTCTTATTGTTTTCCTTTGAATGGATTTTTTCTCACATTGACAACTTGCAAACAGCGAAATTCTCTCAACCGGTTCCTCTGCGATTGTCTAGCATCGCGGCGTTCATTGACGAAGTTAAACTAGCCTGCGAATACAGCGGCCGCCTCTCATCGCTTTCGGCCGGTTTGGCATTTCGCGAAACGCCAAAGGTGTTGCCGAAGAAGTTTGGAAGGTCGACCAGGACTTGTCTTGTTGGCGATCGACGAATTGCTCTTCAGTTTCTGCAACAACTTCGCGACAGTTCTTCGATCGATTTTCACGCCATCTACGTCTTGTAATTCCCGGACTGTTTCGGAAATTTTCTTTCCCTGTCTCAACAAGGACAACACTCTGAGTTTAACATACTCCGAAGTAACCACCATCTTTAATTTTGCGTGCGAATAGACTGATCAGGGTTGATCGATTTCTGACAACTGATATGACAAGCAGCACGTGCTGTTTGATTACATAACTGAAAAAACGTGACTAATAACATAACTATTTCCCTTCCACGTGCGTGAGCGCTGGGTCTCATGGCCCGGCTCTGACTTGACTTGACTTGAAAACCAGCAAAATACAGAATTTCGAATGTACGCATGCGAAAAAAAATTTCTACTAATCTTGTCCTACAAAAAAAATAATCTTTACCTGTCAACAGCGCGTCAACACACGTAAAACTATGCAAATCTTGAAGGAAATTAATCGAAGCGTGAAGAGCAGACAACCGTCGACAATATTTATTTTCGATTTCGATCAATTCGTTTTCCATTTTGTTTAAAATGCAGGTACAGGCAAAGAAATATGTAATACTTCTATGTTGAGTCGAATCAAACGTTCTTTACAATGTCGCACGCTTTTCGTTGGCGGCCGGATCATGATGTTTAAATATTCGATAATTTTCCTCTGGACGATATGTTTTCTTTTGTTTGTTGATGTTTTCGATCAAGTCTCTTGGGTGTCGTGGTGTTATACCTAACAATACAAGAAAACAATAGAGCCAACAAAGGCAATTAAAGGCACGAAGACGCGGCCTTTGAAGAACGCGTGTTTCCCTAGGTTTCGTCTCGGTTTCGTCTCGTCTTTCATTCGTTCCTCCCGAGGTGGACGCACGGGCAAACCTCGTGCAGTATCCGCGCGTCCACCTCGCGAAACCCGCAGCCGATGTGCATATGATTTCAGGCGGTACTGTAGTACCCAGACCTTGATCTGTTTTTCTGTTGATCGTTTCAAAATGGCGATCTTGATTTTACTTTAGAAGCTCGAAGTTTAAAAGCAATGGAGGTTGTTTCTTCTACGCAATCGAATTGGAGGTTAAAGTTCCTGGATGTCTTTAAATTCACTGAAAATCTGCCAAAAAATCCGCATTTTTTGGATCGGCTACAGAGTCTCGTTTACCTAAAATGTGATCTAATACCATCGAACTAAAAACTTTTCATCGGAATGGAAGGATACAAGGACTGATTGCTGCTTTCTATAGATGGCAAAACATTGCATTTACACAGGTAAGCGCCATTTTGTATGCTCCAAAGGGAACGGATTTTTAATAACCTCGTGGCACGTAAAACTTAAAAACGCCGCAACTTGTATTTGTTTTACCAAAACAAATTCATAGTAGAATGAAAGTATTTATAAGCTTGCCTTCGAACTGACATCGGAATGACGGGATCTTGCATGGTGTAATTTTTGTATTAACAGTTTTAATTTCAATCTCATAGAAATCCTTCTAATTTTTGTCTAGTGTAAAAGTCCATTTAAATTTAAAGTGTTGCCCTTTATTGCGCAGGCGCGTACGAAATTCTTTCGGAATTTCTGGCTATGAGTTAGTACTGGTAGAAACAGAGTTGTAGAAGGAACAAAGATTGTCTGTGTCTTATTGCTTTATCCTGTCGAACACCGCGAGCCAATCGCAAAACAGCGAGAAAAATACAAAAACAGACATTCC
>Ga0099814_1210438_pt1:0-2500 | contig 13606 bp, 13 predicted proteins | sample DipTnscriptome_2_FD_81131 | JGI IMG/M metagenome (GOLD analysis project Ga0099814, IMG submission 81131) | Coral microbial communities from Puerto Morelos, Mexico - Diporia T B metatranscriptome (Eukaryote Community Metatranscriptome) | ecosystem: Host-associated > Invertebrates >... | reverse complement strand
CGTTTGCCTACAGAGAGCAATCAAAGACCAAACAAGCAAATGGATTGGCGTCCAAGGCATGGACGTCCCTTAGTAGCAGAACTCTCCCAAGCCCAACGCGTTATACTGAAATCCCTTCAACACCACCACTTTGAGTCAGAAACGAAGATCCTCAGTAATCTTGACGGTAACGAGGACCAATTTGAAGATCGCCAGAAGGCACGAAACAGAAACAATACTGTCAAGCTGAGCAGCAACCTTCACAAGCTCGACCCTTTTGTCGATAAAGATGGCCTACTGAGAGTTGGTGGACGCCTAAAAACCTCAGCCTCTCCGTCCGAAATCAAGCATCCCTTGATCTCACCTAAAAACAGCCATGTTACTGTTCTCCTTATATGCCAGTTTCATCACAGGAAGCAGCACCATCAAGGATATGGCATGACACATAATGCCATCCGCCAAGCTGGATACTACATCATTAATGGCTGTTCTATGATTTCCCACATCATTGCAAAATGCGTTATTTGTCGCAAGCTGAGAGGCCGCATCCAAGACCAGAAGATGTCAGACCTTCCTCCGGAACGCCTTACTCCAGCTCTTCCGTTTACCTACACTGGAATGGACGTATTTGGCACCTTCTACATCAAAGAAGGACGAAAAGAGCTGAAATGATGGGGTCTGATATTTACCTGCCTCGCCTCATGTGCTATTCACCTAGAGAGCCTTAACGCCATGACAACAGATTCCTTCCTGACAAATTCGAGTCGCCCAACCTGTATTCACACAAGAGATGGAGAAGAGTCCAGTACTTGGCTAACCAATTCTGGCTCCGCTGCCAAAAAGAGTACTGTACCCTTCTTCAAAAACATCAAAAATGGACACAACCTAAGAGATCTCTGAAGATAGGCGACATCGTTTTGGTGTACAATCAAGATTCCCCAAGAAATCAGTGGCCCTTAGCCCTGGTTACCGAAGTGATCCCCAGCCGTGACAACCTTGTCTGCAAAGTAAGGATCGTAACAGCAAAGGACGGAGAAAGAAAAGTCTTCGAGAGACCAATACACAAGCTCGTGTTACTCTTACCAAAAGAGGACAATAAGAACTGATAGTAGTTAGGTTTCAATTCAATTAAGCAAGAGAAACTTAGAAGTTTTAACCGCGTTTTCTAATCGAGACATTGTTAGACTTTGTTATATCGTTTTTATTTTTCCCTAAGGTTATTAGGCTTTAGTAAATGATGAATCATTTAGGGAAGCAGTGTAACGGCACCTGCGTGCCTCGTTTTCATTTCGTAGAATTTTATGTATTTCATTTTATTACCACATTTATGTCACAATGATTTTCTGCTAGCTACCACGTGACTTGAGCTTAAGTACCACGAGCACATGTAAGAAACCATAAGGCTCACAGAAATTCGAAGGGAACCACCAGTTTTTGCTGTACAACTCAGAACCTACTAGAGCGTTCGCCCCAACACGTCCTACCATACAGGATCGCTGTAACAGTTGGCACAATAAACCTGAGCCTTGTGGAACCTGTGAGTCTTTAGTCTTTTAGTTTTCACGGATCTCTCCGCTACGGGAGCTGACGCCGCTACAGAAAAAAAAACATTAAAAAAACATTAAAAAAACATTAAATAAACATTAAAAACATTAAAAGAAACATTAGGATCTTCCTGGCATTGGTATAGGTATGAATATGCTGTCCAATGAGGTTAAATTCACTGCCATGGAGTTGCACAACTCAAAAATGTCCCTGCATTGTGTCAACTAACGAGACTGCTTTGAGAGGCTTTTTGGCTGCTAAACACAAAGACTCAGTGAGCTAGCCTATGATATTAATCGAGGTAAAGAGGCGGAAAAACATTGTTTGCCAATATGCAGATTTTTTGATGTCTACATGGAATCCTTGCACACCAGAGGCTGGTCAAAACCAGACAAACATCCCTGCCAACAATCTTTTCTTAATTTACAAGCAACAGATATGCACAAAGATTTTATCCACTTATTAAATTCAGCTGAAAGCACAAGGTACTGTCTTCGAGAAAATGACAACTGTGAGTTGTTTTGTAGATTTCAATATCCTTGTACTAAAATGAGAATTGATTCTGATCCCATTAATACAATCAAAGGAAACCTATGGTCAAACTCGTGGAATAATTAACAGTCAGCGATCCTAAAAATTAGTTTGGTTTATTAGTTGATGAAATATCCGTGCCTGGGCTTACTATAAAATGGCTCGACACTTATTCGGCACAAACCGAATACTAAATATTCACATTACGAATTCCAACTGAAAGCCTCATTTAAACCTATTATAAGTATTGGATGTATCTTTAGAAATGCCACAGGATCCCAAAAATTATTTCGTCTCTACATATAAGACAAATTTACCGAGCTCGTACAGAGCATCACATCGCCCAGTATCTGTGATCAGTCAGGGACTATCAGACTGCCTGTCATGGTCTCAAATAGACTAGTCAACCTCGGTAAATTTGTCGAATATAAAACCAAAATAATTT
>Ga0099814_1079651_pt1:0-7500 | contig 14154 bp, 15 predicted proteins | sample DipTnscriptome_2_FD_81131 | JGI IMG/M metagenome (GOLD analysis project Ga0099814, IMG submission 81131) | Coral microbial communities from Puerto Morelos, Mexico - Diporia T B metatranscriptome (Eukaryote Community Metatranscriptome) | ecosystem: Host-associated > Invertebrates >... | reverse complement strand
ACCGGGAAAAAATGCAAACCTCTGTCAGCTGTCCGTCTGAGGGTCCCCATTGGGTTTTTCGGGATCCGGGATTTGGGTTATTTGAAGGGCGGGATTCGGGATTTTGGAGAAAAAGGGGAACGAGATTCGGGATTGTAATTTTGAACGGGACACGGGATTTGGCGATTGAACGAAGCGGGACTCTGGAAGTGTCATTTTGAAGAGCCGTGATCCGGGAAGTCCTTGACGAAAATGTACTAACACAATCAAGCCGTCATCTTCAGGAATGTCAGAAATTGACCAGCGAAAGGCCACGACCCAGTCATGTGGCTATTGCGAGCCCTAGGGGATCTTTTGTCTGTTTTCGCTAACCTTGGTCGTAATAATATCCTTTGGATTCAATTTCACAAGCGACCCATTGTAACCTTTTTTGACCGTGAAATCTCAAGTGTCAAGTTATTGTTTATAGATCAGCACGTGTGTCCATAGACATAGGTCCGTATAGCGAGAAAGTCAGTATTGAGTATTTGGTAAGGTATTTGGAGAAACGCATGCTAGCGGATTCTATCGATGTCGGCTCACACCGAAAGCGATGATCAAGAGGTCCAAGACATTGTAAATTGTGTAGCACTCTTCTATGAACAGGGGAAGAGCGGTAGTTCGTTTCTGCGTAAAGAGAAATTTCAAGCGCAACTTCGACGGAAGGTGAATTCTTTAAAGACCCTCAAGGAAGCTGTTACAAGGTTTTTTTCTTGTAGTTACCGTTTCTTAACCTTGCTATTCTAAGTATGTCAAGTATTATGCACTCATTTCATCACTACTATCCACATCATTTCTATCATTTGTCTTACAATTCAATGAATACCCCGTGAAAGAAACCAGACAGAGGGTGGCAAGGGTTTTGCATGACGCGTGATGGAGCCCCAAAAAAGTGGTGATGCGAGATTTGGCCAAAATGAACCCTTCGTACAACGTGATGCGCGATTTCCTTTTTTGTAAGTGCCTGACGCGTTATTTACCTATCAGGTTTCTTTGATAAGTGAACTTCCTTTGACCTAGAAGAATTATACCATATATCCCATTGAACTGGCCTTTGCTTCTAATTCGCCATGAATTGTGGTGGAAGTCGTCATTAAAGACGGTAGCCAATCGTCGGCTGAGGTGGTTGGTGGTATCCTGTGCCGGAACGTGCCATGGTTCTTTCAACCATGCCAGTCATGCAACCTTTGCCACCTGTTCCGATGCCACAACAATACGTGCAAAGCATGAGGGACTGGGCCCAAACGTTTGGTGCAGCCGTACGACAACAATCTGTTGAGCAGGAGACCACGATGGCACGAGCTGGAACCCTGCCTTTTTACTTCTACCAGAGAGGGGTACAACCGGGTGAATTGGTCTCCCTTGAGCACTTTGTCTTGGAGGAACAACAGGAAACAGAAACAGAAGTGGAAGAAGGTATTCCTGAATACGATTCGTCGAGCAACGATGAGGATCTGGAAGAAAGGGACAACGACGAGGCCGACGATGATATAGGATCATTGGATTGCGAGACAAATTTCCTTCTTGGAACGGTTTCCCGGTTCGGTAGAACTATTCGCTTCAATAACAGAATTGTTTTTTGACTGCTACGATTTATGGTAAAGTTCCTACACGGTAGCGATCGTTTTAAAATTATCGCATTCATTTTAATAATCGTATTGAGCCAAAATAGCACTAGTAGAGTCTAGTATAAGCAGGGTCGAAAAGGGTACTCGTGACAGCCTTTTTGTCACAGTCAAAATGAATTTCAGTTTTTAGACGATGGTTCTCGATGGCTGCGTTCGGCGAGAAAGGAATGTGAATGAAAAAGGTATCATAACTATCGTTGCAATGCACCAGGAGATTGTAGATGCGAGCTATGAAGCCCACTTGTAATGTTTTTATCTGATCACTACCATCACCGAATAACAGAGTTTCAAGTGAATACTGATCAGGAAGCCATGGCTTAGGTAAAACCAAACCAGAAACAGGACCAAAGGAACAAAGGTAGAATAACGACCTAAAAAAAATAATTAGCGACCTAATTCAACAGAAACTGAAACTACCAGATGAACGATGTTTTCAATTTGTTGGATAGAGCTTATTTCTTAATTCTCAGTTCTTGGATTTGCTGCCAGGGAATATGAATCCCCTAAAAAGGCCTCTTTACATTGAGGTAAGGAACGTAAGAAAATGTTTATGACCGGGATATGAATTGGCCGATAAAAACGGTCGGGATTACGGAATTGAAGGCAAATTTTGGTCGGGATGGCGGGATTGAATAACCCTATTGGGGACCCCCCTTTCTTAGTCAAGTAAAATGTTAATCCCAGATGGAATCTTGTATAGTTCTAATAGGTGATAATTCATCAACATTTGACACTCCAATACTTTTCCGGAGAAACGACAAAAATTTTCGCAGAAAACTAAGCAACCTGAATGTTTATTTTGGCGACAGTCAAATCCTTGTCAAACATGTTTTGAAAGATAAACACCAGGCCTTGCAACTCAGTAAATCAGCATCTATCAAATAAAACCGATCAGCTCTTTACTCACATCTTTTTAAAGAGGCCCACGATGCCCTGGAGGACGTTAAGGCACTTAAAAAAATTCTGTTTCATTCTGCACTTCAACTGAACAAGGAAAAACTCGTGAATTGTTCTAAAGTTATTAGTGTTGAACAAGTAATTGCCAGCATGTCGTATTTGGACCGACTCCATGAAATTCTCCAGATATTCAGCGGAAGACTTTTCGACCCCAGGGACAACAATGGTGCAATAAAACTACAATCATGGACATATTTAGTTGACACATTGTCTTTCTATAGTCCGTTTAGTGCACCAAATAACACCACTCTTTTTCTCGTACAATAAACTGTGGAAAACACCCCGCTCCCCCATTCAATGTTACTTGTTTGTTCCTCAGGATCACAGCAATAGCGGCACAACATTGTTTAGGGCGGAGGGGGGATGAAAGGACAAGCTAGGCGGGCTGAAAGGGATCACAGTGACGTAATAGGGGTTTAAAAAGGTGAATGTCTCAACAATTTTGTCGCCGATTGTAGCAATGGCTCACAAGATTGCAGGGAGTGGGCTTTCCTATTCGCATCTCAAGTTATATTTACAGTTTAAAATGAAGGGACTGCCAGCGATCCTCAGCATGCCTCCTTCCCAGAACACCGCGACGAAACCTCGTGTCACTCGAACATTGCGTATTCTCGTTACCATTGCAAACCTCTCTCGGGAAACATTTCCGAAAGAAGAATAGTTCCTTTGGTTTCATTTTTGGTAAGTTGTAACTTCATGTTTTCCCATTTAACCACATTTAAACTGCAGAAACTGGCCAGCACGTGTTGTGCTTCTGAAGATGCTTAATAAAAATGTACCTCGCGTAACATTATAGATTTAAATGACCGAAATTCTCCAAAACTTCGCAACGAACCAAGCTTCTTAACGTCGCTTCGAAAACTAATTTACAGGTCCACTTAAACGACTGATTAAGCTGATGAAATCGACCGAAAATCGAGCGAACGACTCTTCGAGACAAATCAAGGGCTTTGACCAGCAGATAACTTTTCTGCATGCGAAAAGCGGGATCTTGTAAACGCCAGATTTTGGAAACGCGCGAGAAGCGCGTGGGTTTTCTTGAGAAAAAAGAACAAGTCTGGTGACCCCAATATTGATTTAGTGTGGACTGTAATGGTAGTGCGGACTAATAAAAAAGAACTACTGGTAAAGATGTTGTCTGGACCAGATTTATAGCCACTCAAAAATTACGGTTTTTATCTATTACATAAAATCTGCCCTTGAGAATGTTATTAGACTCTTTGCTCCCATTTTCATGTAAATTTGGATATAATTAAGAAAAATAGGGATCACCGAGTTTTGCGCTATTAGCGTTAGAAGCTCCATGATGGCTCTTATTTACAACAATATGCTGTTGCTATGGTAACAGCTGATGACGCGACGTGATTATGTTTTGGTTCACTGATGATCAACTGTGCTATCCACTGTGCTAGCTTCCAAATTAAACCGTCCAGGAAATCCGAAAATTTCTTGAGAAGCTCTAAAAAATGGAAAGCCCTTCCCAGTGATGCCTTGGTTTCCTTGACGGTTTCAGTCAGACCCATCCGTCCGTCGCTACATATACCATTAACTGCGCTACCTTCGCGTTTTGGTTGATTCGTTTTGTTTTAGGACTCTCGCCAAAATTACACCCTGTTGTTTAGCTCTGCTGTTTCGGATGGGAATCTTCATCGCCATGGTCGCTGGGCTTCAGTAACAACCATGAGCATTTCCGTCAACGATTCTCTTTCTAGCAGGCTTGAAGTCTCTAAGACCCTGTGAGCTCCAGCTCTACCTTTAGCTTCGTATATTTGGCCTGGTTTACCAACGCGCCCACGCCTGATAACCTTTGAGAGTTTTCGATTGCGTAGTGAAGGCAATAGACGTACTTTGTGAGAGAACCGGGTGCGAGTGACGTACCTCACGGTAAGTTATAATTGACTCCCGTCAACACGATGCAGACATGGCAAGCGCTCAGATCAGTGCTTTGCAAAAATCTATGGAACGAGGCTTTTCCTGGATGGCTGAGTCGTTGACCACGGCCCAAACACAAACCCTTGAGAGGTATGTGTGTGAGGAGGTCACCGAACCCCTCAAACCCCTCACAAGACAAACTCAGCCAGAAGGAGGGAAAATCGTTTTCACCGAGCGAGCAGATGGATGTTGATGCCTCGGTCACTGACCTTTTGTCTAATGCCAAACAAAATGGCAATGAAAAGCAATTGTTCAAATAGTGTCCAAAATGGCGGTTTTTCGCAAAACAGCAAAGGGGAACCATAGAAAAATCTTCGAAAATGTCCGATTTTTTGGGCAAACTTTTTGGGCACACGGAATTTTTTTCGAGCAAGAGGAATTCAGAAGCATTTTTTAGGCTGGCAACAGACCGCAAGTCGCGGTCCTCCCACACAGAATTTAGACAAGTTTCCTAAGTCGAAGGGGAATAAGTTTACTTGCCTCCCTAATGGTCTTGCTTCTGCTCCACGACTTTTTACGAAATTGCTTAAGCCTGTCTACTCAACCTTAAAGTAAATGAGACACAGAAATGTGGGCTACATTGATGATTAAGGCCCTCATTTGTTGACTGCAGTAAAAATGTTTAGGACACTGTCCTCCTTTTCACCAAAGTGGCCTTTCTTCTGAATCAAGAAAAATCAATTCTCGTACCCAGCCTTAGTTAACATTTTTGGGCTTTATCTTAAACTCACTCACGATGATAATGAGACCAACACCAGAGAAAGCTGAAAAGCTGAAACAGAAATGTTATGACAAAAACTCATGTTTCAATTCATGATGTCTAAGAAATGATAGGCTTAATGGTTTCTATGTTCCCTGGTGTTAAATATGCACCGCTTTTCTATAGAAGTCTAGAAATAGACAAAATCAAAGCTCTGAATGAAAGCAGGGAAAACTACAACTCAGTAATGATATTGTCAGTTACATCAGTCATAGACCTCAAATGGTGGATCAAAAATGTTGAGAGCTCGTTTAAGTGGATATCCCATGGGGAACCATTACTCTCCCTGTATTCTGATGCCTCAACTGTCCATACAATGAGTTAGAAACACTTGCTGTTTTTTTTTTTGGTTTGAAATCATTCTGTCACTCACTGACAAAATGTCATATTAACATCTACACAGATAATGCCACTGTTGTCTCTTACAGAAATGCCATGGGTGGGACTCATTCCTTGGAATGTAATAAGATTGCACGTGAAATTTGGACTTGATGTCTCCAGAGAAGTATCTGGGTGACAGCAGTCTCATTACCAGGTAAAGAAAATGTTGATACTGATAGGGAATCTACAACATTTAATGATAACACAGAATGCTCTCTCAATGAAAATATTTTCCACAGCATTGTTGAGACCTATGGCATGCCATCCATTGATCTTTTTGCATCTAGAATTAACAGAAAAGTTCCCCGTTATGTGTCATAGACGCCAGACCCTGAGGCACAATTTTTGGATGCTTTCTCTTGCTCTTGGTCTCAAGAACAATTTTATGCTTTTCCTCCTTTTAGCCTGATACTTCGTTTAAAGAAAATCGAAATGGAGAAAGGGGAAGGGATCATAATTATTTCAGTCTGGCCCACCCAACTTTGGTATCCAAAGCTGATGAGTCTTTTGGTCGACAAGCCCAGACTGTTACCAGTGACAACAGGGACATTGTATCTTCCAGGCAGGCCCAGTCAACCATATCCCATGGAGGGCAAACTGAAACTAATTGCGTGCAAGTTATCGGGGAATCCCTTACGAAGCAAGGCATTTGTGCAGAAGCTACCAAGATTATCCTCAAGTCGTAGAGGAAAGTCAGATCTAAACAGTACCAATCCTACTACACAAAATGGCTTGACTTCTGTCATAGAGAACAGATTAGTACAGTTCGTCCATCTTTAGCCCAAGTCATAGAGTTTCTACTGACTTCATTTAACAGTGGTCTTAGTTATAGTAGCCTAAATACTGCTCGCTCAGCACTTTCTTCAATACTCCCCTCAATAAATGGTATCCCAGTTGGGCAACATCCTTTAGTTATTAGGTTTCTAAAGGGAGTATTTGAATCTCGCCCAACGATGCCTCGTTCTACAGCAGTTTGGGATGTAGACCAAGTTCTTGATTACTTAAAGACTTTGTCCCCTGTTAATGAGATTTCTCTCAAGAGTTTAACTCTGAAGCTCACAATATTATAAGCTCTAGTAACTGCTCAAAGGGGACAATCCCTTCTTTTTCTCAATGTGGACAACATGATAGAGTCTGGCTCCTCTACAGTGTTTAGACTTCAAGAACATGTTAAACAGTCCAAACCAGAGCCAAGGGTATGGTGATTGAACTCACAGATCCAAGACTTTGTGTATTGACCACTCTTAAGGAGTATTTGACTAGAACAAAGTTTGCAAGGTAGGCTCGTTCAAGTAGTCAACTGTTGCTAAGTGATGTTAAACCGTACGGTCCAGTGTCTAGAGACACGATCAGTCGTTGGGTTAAGTTTGTATTACAAAGTTCAGGCATTGATGTAAACATTTTCAAGCCTCATACCACATGGTCAGCTTCAACTTCTAAGGCAAAGCTGAGTGATGTTCCATTAGCAGATATTCTTGACAAGGTTGGATGGAAGTCAGAATCCACCTTTGCTAAATTCTATGACAAAAGGATTGTGGAAGACACGTTTGCCAATAAATGTTTGCAGTGATATGTTCACTTGTGTGAAATTATTTACTACTAGCCTGTGCATCTGTCTTTGAAGTCTCATGTGATCCCTCTGTGGGTGACAAGGTGGAATGCAGAAGTTGAAGGAAACCTACCGGAAGCCGAAGCCCGACCGGGACTCCACATCCGTCACCATACACAGAGGGAATACATGCCCTCCCTTGGACCCACCCTGTTAATTACTTCCTACGATGCACATGGCTAGTGCTTTAAAGACTGAGTTCACGCAGGCGTAAT
>Ga0099814_1259700_pt1 | contig 14200 bp, 18 predicted proteins | sample DipTnscriptome_2_FD_81131 | JGI IMG/M metagenome (GOLD analysis project Ga0099814, IMG submission 81131) | Coral microbial communities from Puerto Morelos, Mexico - Diporia T B metatranscriptome (Eukaryote Community Metatranscriptome) | ecosystem: Host-associated > Invertebrates > Cnidaria >... | reverse complement strand
ATTTTGTGCAATTTCGTTGAGAGTTCTATAAGAGTTCCATTGTTATTTAAGAGCAACTCTGAACTCAAAGTAAATATTTTATTGTTGACAAGTTTTGAGCTGCAGCAAACATATTTATAAAAAAACATTTTTCAGAAAACTGTATTTGATAGTTTTTATATTAATATCAAGTTTTCCTGTTTGTTTGTTTTTCCTGCATGGAATAAAACATCAACTTGCCTTAACAGAAATGTACCTAACATATGTTAGTGCTGTGAGATGCCATGCTTGTTCCACTAGCCATAATGGAAATTAATCATTACAACTTCAGTGTTCTTGTTAAACTTAAATTCCATTGGCATTTCTTCAGACACAATAACTTCACACCTTTCCAATGAACCCCGAAACTCCTTTCTCAAAACACTGTTTCTGTCCACCTGAACACCGTCGATATCCATCCTTACAAAAAAATATTTCGCTTTTCGAATATCTCTTATCTTGTAGATGAGCTGACTTTTTGTTTCGCTGAATTCGTGGCCAAAGTTGGTGCGACATATAATGCCCTCACTTAAACAGGAAAAAACTTCTGCTGGTAAATCCATTGAAAATTCTCCAAACCATGGATTTGCTAGTTTTGGTTTCACATGTGGGCGACGAATAATTTTTTGGTGCATCTTCCTGAATGCTCTAGAAACCATGTCTCTAGAAGGTAATAGCTGCTGCACATTTTCAAATCGCAATTGCTCCCTGAACTTAGCTTCCAAAGCTGGACGAAGTGGGTCAGTAAATTCAAGTTTTGCCGCCATCTTAGATTTTTTGTTTGCCTAACCGCCATCTTGAATTTTACCCAGCACTTGCAGCGCCACTCTCATGCACCATTCTGGGGGTGGTTTGGCCCCACCGTGTCTCCGCACTGTGCTGGAAGTTGAGTGGTCTAAGGAAGTCAAGACACTTGATTTGGATCAAGAACTGTTGCCACCTGAAAGAACCCTCGGCATCTTGTGGCAAGTGGAGCCCAACACCTATGGATTTGATGTGCACCTAGAGGAAAGGCCACTTACTCGGTGTGGACTACTCAGTACAGTCAGCTCAGTGTACCCATTTGGGTTTGTCAGCCCCTTCATACTAAAGGCGGAGATGTTATTCCAAGAACTTTGCCAGATTAAATTGGGCTGGGATGACGCCATGACTACCGAGTTAAGGGAGCAGTGGTGTCGATGGCTACAAGATCTACCACTGATCCAGAACTTTGCTGTTCCTCGTTGTCTAGAACCTAAGGGTTTTCAAGCAGCATGTGCCAAGCTACACCGCTTTGCGGATGCCTTGGAGTGGGCCTTTCGAGCTGTATCGTACCTCAGGTTGGTTGATATGTTAAGTGGAGAAATTTCAGTATTCAGTATTCTGGAATCTGTAAAGTGCCAGGCACTCTCTCGAAAAAGGACTGGACGCTATATGACGTCTTGTGACGTAAGCAAAAAACCATGTGCGGATGTTGTGTGCTCAAGCGAGCGAGAAAAACGAGTAGAAAATGTAATTGAAAGAGCATAGTTTATGCTGATTAATACACGGGAAAAACTTCAACAGAGTGTGGATTTTTCTGTGTAACAGATAACAATGGAAACCCTTATTGTTCATTCCTTATGTCAATGTCCAGACTGGCTCCACTTAAATCCACTACGATTCCTCGATTGGAATTGGCGGCGCCTGTTGAAGCAGTGAAGCTCCATCAATTACTGTGAAAGGAGCTCCAAGTGCTCCTTCAGGGATCGGTTTACTGGTCAGTTTGATAGTCCTATGGTACCTGCAACAGGAAGACAAACGGTATCAGACTTGCGTTGCAAATAGAGTTGTCACTTTGCAAGAGCACACAACCCGAAGTCAGTAGAGGTACATTGATTCAAGTTCAAATCCGGCCAATGACGCCTCCTGGTATGACGGCAGCAGAAGTGGTAAGCCCCTCCAGATGGATCCATGGCCCACCGTTCCTGTGGAAAGAGAGCGGAATGGCCAACACAGCCAGAGTTCAAATGCTCAATGCTGGAAGATGGAGTTGAGGTCAAACCAACCCACAAAGTCTACATCGTTGCTATTACTGAAGCAGACCCTTTGATTTACTTGTACAGCAACATTTGTCATGGTATAGCCTTTAGAAGTCGGTTGCTTGGCTCCTTCGGTTGAAGAAATACATGAAAACCAGAAACCAAAAACTGGCAAATTAACCGTGAAAGAATTGAGGGTTGCTGCCATGGCTACTATTGTCCATGTGCAAAGACAAGTGTTTGGAAGGCACAAGAATAACTCGTTGCAGAAGCTGTCTCCGTTTCAGAACAAGGACGGAACTTTGCGGATAGGAGGAAGGCTCAACAAAGCTGACCTGCACTTTCAGACAAAACAACCTATAATATTACCTGCAAATCATCACATCACTGACCTCATAATTCTGCATTGCCATGCCATGACTGGTCACGCTGGCATTGAACATGCTCTCGCCGAAACAAGACAAGTGTTTTGGATCGTGAAGGGTAGAGCAACTGTGAGAAGAGTGCTATCCAAATGCATCACTTGCAAGAAATTGAGGGCACAGCTGGTGTCTCAGTACATGGGTAACCCATCTAAAGATTGTATAACACCTAATGAAGCACTCTTTACCTGTGTAGGCATGGACTATTTTGGCCCATTTCTTGTGAAACGAGCCAGAAGCTAACTCAAAGGTTACGGTTGCATTTTCACATGTCTCAGTACCAGAGCGATTTACCTTGAAATTAGTCACAGCCTTGAGACTAATTCCCTCATAAATGCACTTCAGCAATTCACTGCGAGCCATGGGAAACCTGTTGAAATCTGTTCTGACAACGACAAACTTCACTGGTGCTCAACTAGAACTGCAATGAGCCCTCGAACAGTGGAATCAAGCTAAAATGGACAACTTTCTCTGAAAGCAAGAGATTCAAATCCATACTGTATGTTCAGTTCTGAGAGGTCTACTGTCTTTACAAGTATTAGATGAAGAAACCCTGACAACCTTAATGTGTATCGTCGAAGGCATTGTCAATGGACCCAAAGGATCCTACGCCCCTGACACCAAATCATCTTCTCTTGCTTCGTTCAGGCCCAACCATTCCACCAGGAATATTCGTTAAACAAGATCTCTACAGGAAACGCTGACGCCAAGTTCAATTTATGGCCGCATTTTCTGGAAGCATTGGCTGACCGAATACCTGCTAACACTCCAACAGCATCAAAAGTGGCTGCGCCTCAAGCATAACCATGAAGTTGGAGATTTGGTGCTGGTGAAGCACGACAATACAGTACGTCTACATTGGCCTCTTGGGTTCACACCTAACAAGGAGGAGACGGCCTTGTGCGATCCGTCCAAGTGAAGGCCCAATCTGGAGTGTACGATCGTCCATTCACAAGATTTGTCTTCTAGAGGGAGATTTGCTGCAGGCCGACAAGTGATCTTCTCCATATCTCTATAGCACAACTATGAACAATGAACTTTTAAAGATACCCTCACTTCAGCCCTTTGTGTGTTGAATGCATCGCCAAGGCAATGCATTGGGGGCGGGATGTAAAGGCTGAAGAACTATGTTTACATTTAATTTCTATTTAGTTCAATTTTTTAATTTCTAGTTATTCATAGTTTGTATTTTCGTTCAGTGGACTTGCTAGGAGAGAATGTTGCTGTGACGTTTTTTGGGTGAGTTATCAAGGAACCATGTGCGTATAGTATTTGATGATATGTAACATTTTATCCACACTTATTTTCATTGGATTTCTTTATCACTGGCCCAGTAGTGTGAGTACTGAAGTTTTAGATATTTATTTTTATTAGTATAGGTAATCGAATGATTTTGAGTGCAATTTCGAATAAATAAGCATGAGTAAATTTTTCCAAGACGACAAAAAATTGTACGAGCCCGTAGCGCCGAATACCATGATCCCTTAGAAGACAAGGCAGGAATTCTTCTAATGCCACCAATGACTGAGCAAGAGAAAATTGATCGATGGTCTGCAAATTGCGACATGAAGCCCCTCAGTCCTGAAGCCTCAAACTTTATATCTTTCCAGAACCCCCGTGCAGGTGACGGCCAACTCCTGTAACAAAGGTTGAACCCAGTGGAAAGGAAAATCCCCCTGAAAGTTCCCCATCTGTTAAAACAAACACCCAAAGGGATGATAACACAGCAATTATGCTAAAGCTTACACTGCTGCAAGCCACGCAACCAGTAAAGTTCTCAGGAATCCCAGTGACTATCCCACCTTTAGGAACAGACTGCGAGATAATTTAGAGGACAACATTTTGAATGATAGTCAAAACCTAGAATTCCTGCCTAAGTTTCTGACTGGTGAGGCCTATGAAGTAATTGAGAGGGTTGCAGGATGCTCTTATGATGCAGTTTTGAATATTCTACATGATCGCTATGGGCAGCCGGCAACTGTCGCCACTGCATGTATAGAAAATTTAACAAATGGACAAAGGCTGGCGAACAATGACTTTACTGGATTGCGAAATTTCGCTGAACAACTAGAGTAAACTTCAAAGAAACTGTCTGGGGAATCTGAGCAGGAAGCGAGTACCATGACAAACCTGATTGTCAGGCGACTACCAAGCTACCTAGTGAATAAATAGGGAGAAGTCTCATACCGAATCCGAGAAGGTGGAGCAAGTCCACGACTGTCAAATCTTGCTAAGTTTGTTAAGCGCCAGGCCGCCATCAAAAATGATCCAGGTTTTGTTGTTGACAAGAAGTTTGAGAGACAAAAGGAATTAAGCACTACATCACCTGGTTCACACCTGAACAGACAAACATCCAGCTTTGTGACTGATTTCAAGGCCGGCGGTGCAACTACCAGCCCTCAGAAAAGTAAAAGCAACAATCAATGCCTGCGCTGCTCCAGTAAACATGAGCTTACTTAGTGTGAACAATTTCGAGCTGATGAGATACAAGGGCGATGGGACATTGTTAAGTGGCACAAATTGTGCCATGTCTGCTTGAAATCTGGCCATATGCAGGGTCAGTGTCAGTGCAAAATCTTCTGCCAATGTGGGAGTGATAGACGACATCATGGGTTGTTGTGACTTTGCAAACAGTCTGGGCTTAAAGGGACAGAAAGAACTTGTATCAGTGAACACTGTAATGGGGAAAACAAATGAAGATTTTGAATTCGTGAATTTTCAGCTACAATCAGCTAGAGGTGTAGGAGAGATCATTGATGTAGAAGAAGGTCTTGTGTCAGGAAAGTTTAACATCTCAGAAAGGTGTCTTCCCAAAGACATTGATAGAACATGCCACCCCCATCTGAAAGGCATAGAGATTCCTGAAGCAGAAGTCAAAGAGGTCTGTGTGCTCATAGGAAAGGATGTTGATTATGCGCATGAGGTGTTTGAAGTGTGTAAGCCAAGTGCACCTAACAGTCAGTTGAAGGCATTGAGAGGCCCACTGGGGTGGGTCATCACTGGAACTGTTCAAGGAACTCCTACCTCCAAGGAGATCAATGTTAACTTTATTAGCTATGATAAGAAACTGCACGAACAGGTTGACAATTTCTGGAAGTTGGAAGCCTTTCGGACACAGAGCATCCATGAATGTGGGGCTGATATCAGCGATAACAAAACACCAGCATCCCACAACTTGTCCAGAGAAGACATGCGTACAGCCGAGATATTACAGACGACAACAAAGATGTCAGAAGGCCATTATGAGACAGGACTGCTGTGGCGCAACGAGGAAGTAAAGTTACCAAACAATCGATCCGAGGCAGAGAGAAGACTGTGGAGTCTCAAGCGGAGATTCTCTCGTGAGTCAGACCCTGAAGAGAAGTATCGTGCCGTGATGGAACAGTACATTGTGAAGGGGTACGCGCGAAGGCTGACACCAGAAAAGGCTGCAACCACTGGTCCAAAAACATGGTACTTACGTCACTTCCCCGTGGCCAATCCCAACAAGCCTGGGAAAGTGCAAATTGTTTTTGACACTGGTGCGGAGTATGCTGCAACCTCCCTCAACAACAACCTTTTGCAGGGACCAGATTGCACCAATAGCCTTGTTGGGGTCCTGTTGAGAATTCGACAGGATAACTTTGTAATAGTAGCTGATGTTGAAAGCATGTTCCACCAAGTTAAGGTCCGAGAAGATGACCAAGACTCGTTGAGATTTCTGTGGTGGACCAGAAGTACAGATGATCAACCAGAGGAATATGTGATGACGGTGCATATCTTCGGAGCAGCTGACTCTCCATGCGCAGCAAACTCAACATTAAAGAGAACGGCAAATGACAATGTGAAGGATTTTGATGCTGTCACTGTGGATACACTCCGACGCAATTTCTATGTGTACGATTGTCTGAAATCAGTGCACACACCAGATGCAGCTATCCAATTGGCCAGTCAGCTAGTTGAACTGTGTGCTAGAGGAGGTTCAACTTGACTAAGTTGATGAGCAATGATCGCCAAGTGTTGGCTAAGATACCTGTAGAGAAGAGGGCTACGCCATCCCTCGACCTTGACCTGGACGAACTGCCAGTTAACCGAACTCTTGGTGTTAGATGGAACATTGAATCCGACACATTCGGATTCAAAGTGGTAGATTTAGACAAGCTGAATACGATGAGAGCTGTGTTGTCAACGATCTCCTCAGTCTTTGATCCCTTGAATTTCGCAGCCCCTGTAAGGCTGCCAGCAAAACAGATTATGCAAACCTTATGCTGTCGCAAGCTCCCTTGGGACCAACCGATAAGTGGAAAAATTCTGATGAAATGGGAGAAATGGAAGAGCTATCTACCCCTCCTGAAGAACTTAAGTGTCCCGCGATGCTACTTCAGTCGTCTGGATCACGAAGGTGTTAGACTGCAGTTGCATCATTTCTGTGATGCCTCTGAGGCCGGGTATGGGACTGCATCCTACCTGCGTGTTGAATACCCTGATGGCTTGACAGAATAAGCCTTTGTAGCTGGGAAGTCACGGAATGCACCCTTAAAGAGCGTCAGCATCCCGCGACTTGAGCTTCAGGGAGCGCTTCTTGCTGCACGGATGGTCGTCTTCTGGACCGACTCAATGATCATGCTGAATTACATCAAGAATGAGAGCAGGCGTTTCCAAACCTACGTGGCCAACAGAGTAACAGAGATCAGAGAGTTGACACACCCAGACCAGTAGAGACATTGCGCTGGCATGATTAATCCTGCTGATGATGCAAGTCATGGCTTAGAGATGAAGGACTTCCTCAGAAATGATTGCTGGTTGAGGAGGCCATCTTTCCTGAAAGAAACCGAGGAGAAATGGCCAGAGAACAAATATGATATCGTTCCTCCAGGTAATCTTGAGGTAAAGAAGGAGATATACAGAGAACAAACATGATATTGTTCCTCCAGGTAATCTTGAGGTAAAGAAGGAGATATACACCACCAGTCTTGAACGTGCTACGACGACAGTCGAAGACCTCCTCATCACAATGTCCTCCAGCTGGATGCGTATGTTGCGCCTAGTAGCCTGGGTACCCAAGTTCCTGGACTGGATAAAGTGGCGCATAGAAAAGAAAAGGGACCCAAAGGCAGCTGATCTGCATAGGAGTATCAACCATGAAGACCTAGAGAGGGCAAAGAGAAAGATTGTGACAGTAGTACAGAAGAGTTGTTTAGCGTTATCTAGCGAAGTGAGAAGCCTGAGAGAAGGAAAGCTGGTGAAAGCTTCCAGCGAAATAATCAAGCTAAAACCAGTCATGAAGGAAGACAAAGTGATGCGTGTAGGCAGAAGGATATCGATGGCTCCGATATCCACTGATGCGATGAATCCGATGATCCTGCCAAAAGGGCACCACATCTGCACCATCCTTGTAAGGCACATCCATGAAGTTAATGGGAATTGTGGCATCGAGCAGGTACTGTCACTTGTAAGGGAGCAGTTCTGAATAGTCACAGCAAGAGTCACAATTAAGAAAATCCTAAGAAGGTGCATTCATTGCAAGAAGCAGATGGCACCCAAGATAAGTCAACAAATGGGAGAGTTACCTAAGGTACGATTAGCTCCATACGAGCCCCCTTTTACGTATTGCGGCGTGGACTATTTTGGACCGTTCCTCATAAAGTGAGGAAGAGGAAGAGTCATTGAGAAGCGTTGGAGAGTAATCTTTGTTTGTATGAATTCCAGAGCTGTTCACCTTGAATTGGCCAAGTCACTTGAAACCGACGACTTCATCTTAGTTCTGATGCGATTCTTGAACCATCGAGGACATGTAAAGGAGATTCGTTCTGACAACGGGACCAACTTTGTTGTCGCCGACAATGAAATTCAGGACCTAGTCAAGAACATGGACTTCAGCAAGCTGGAAAGAGAGATCATGCAGGATGTAAGTGGGTTTTTCATCCCCCTGGCACATCTCATATGTCAGGAGTGTGGGAGAGGTTGGTGCGAACCGTGAAAAGAAGCCTGAAGGCTATTCTTGGCCATGGCCCGATGAATGAGGAGGTTCTGACCACTGTGTTCACAGAAGCTGAGCGGATTGCAAACTCAAGACCACTGACACCGAACCCCTCAAGCCCTGATGATAACCAACCATTGACACCAAGTCATTTCTTGAATGTGCGCCCTTCCTCGAACTTAAAGTTGGGGAGTTCATGGGGGGCGGAATGTTAGTAAAATTCTCTAGGGTCCCGTAGTGATCTTTTGTAGTGCCCACAAGGCCTTGCGTAAGTTGTTGTTTAGGCGTGAATTGGACCGCCATGTTGAAGTGTTTGAAAAGGCTTTCTGTCATTTATGCTGCCGAATTTCTAGAGAATCACACTGAGGATCCATACTTGCGTAAGTACTCGGTTCTGCTGAGATATTGTTTCCTTTTTAGCGATTATTTACATCAGGAACTGTTGTAAATTTTCAGCGAATTGCACCGAAGTCAAAGTGAATATAGAGTGTAATCTCGACGTGTGGATTATTAAACATCTTGTGAAAGTCTGACGTCCGTTGAGCTGATAATTATGTCCCAAGACCCGAGCAAACACGACAACACAAACAAATATTTCCACAATCATAATTTCGGGTTTACATTTGCGGAAGCACATGAAAACGTTGCAGAAATATGTCTTTTCCATGTTTCCTTTGACGTATTCCGGACTACCATATGTTTGATGGAACCTGCAGAAGCACAAGAAACCTTTCCTGAAACCGATGTTTGTTTGTCTTTCGCTAAGTCCTTACAAATAGGCCTCATCCAGTTTTGCTTTCAAATTCTTCAGTTTCCTTTTCTCCCACACCAGTTTACCGTACTCTTCTTGGTTTTGTACCACTAGATGGAGCAGGATCATTGCTGTCACTTTCTTCCGATGACATGAAGCTGATGGCATTTGGTGAACAGAAAATTTCTCTTGCCTTGTCTTTGTCATTGTCTGACAAGATGGCCTTCTCTAAGCTTGAAAGGCATCTTGATAGTTTCTAAACAATCTAAAATAAGAAAAGAAAAAAAATGTGCAAGGACTATTTTGGCTATCACAACCCTGTTGTTATAATATATTCACGTACTTCCTTGTGGTTAACATTACACTTTTCTTTAAATACCCACGGGCCACCTTAAATTTTGAGTATTATACAAAACAAAGTGTATATATTAAAACTGATAATATAACAGCCCCTATGACTTTGGCCTAATAAAGTTATTAAACCAATATTAAGTAGTTTAAAAGTTATTTTTTGTGTTTCGACAACAACAGTTTTACGTGTTAAAAAAACTTTCACTTTATAAACAAAGAATCAAGTAAATTATTTTCTTTTTGCAGCGACGTAGACTTAGAAGACGACGAACAGGAACAGATTTTCAAACCAGTCAGAATCCCCTACAAAGACAATGTAACCATGCCTGTATTCTTGTGGAGCCGAAAGTCGTAAGGTTGCAAAGGCCTTACCAAACTGTTGGTGCAAAACTACGAAACAGAGGCCTTGTGCATTTCTCAGCCTGTTAATGTTGCTCATAACGTGACTTTCCTAGTTACGCAGTTCGTATCATAAGAGATTTAACTACTCCTGAGCAACGCAAGCTCTTCAACAACGTTAAACGTCTGCAACTTGAAGTCACCGCTAAGAACACCATATTTCTAATTACAGATATTACCACATGTACAAAGATCATTCCAAAGGGACTTGCCATCAAATGCAGACCTTCCATTGACGGCCACAGTGAACGTTTTCTACGGAACTGGACGACACTTCTAAAGAAAACTTCATTCAAAATGATGAACTTATTGAAACAAGCTTGTCAAGATCACTACAAGACAGTTACAAAAGAACTTATTTACTAGCTCAAGAAGCTGAAAACTACCTGTGCCACTTTTAACAACATGAATGACTTTCTAAAGGTCACTAAAGATGAACTCTGCCACACGTTAGAAACTAGGCAAGATAGGAAAACGATCCCTAACGGTAGTTGCTCTTTCCTTCGGGCTTTGCATTTTCAAAACGACATTACCAACAGTAATGCATGACATATCTGCCACGACTACTCCTCATGTCAACCGCAACACCTCGACTCACACATCAACATAGACGAAGACAAAACAAGTTACACGTTACTGGAGATGAAACAATCATAACATTCAACTTGACACCAACTCCGTCATTAATGTTCCACTATTTCACACGATACCCAACTGCTGCCAAAGGGAGTCGCAACAAATCGACAAATCGTGGTTAGAGCCGACATAAATGACTTCTCCCGACGCATGCATTTACTGGAATATTTTCACGACTTTCCTTCCCAGACTGACCACAACCCATTCCATAGCAAAAGCACATCGACACCTCCTTCACACAGAGACAAAGCTTTAGAAGCTTTCATAAGTGCAGTCGAGCATGACATCCCTAACCATCATCCTCAACCCATACGTGATAACTCACAACAAACGAATGCCACGCCCTCAAACAACTTAGCCGACGCACTGACATCATCAAACTACACCAATATTCCACACAACAAGGGTATTGACGTTTGTCGGCACTTCTTCAATACCTGCAACCGCTCTACGTCCACCATACGCACAGAGGCCCTTTGCCACCTCATCAGAATGATTCTCACCATGAACATTTTCGAATTCAACAACTACTACATCCAGAAACATGGCACAGCTATGGAAACACGCATGGCTCCATCATACACTAATCTTTCCTCGCTAAATTCGACAGATGCACCCATGCATGTGCCACACCAGCCACATACTTGGTGGAGTATCATTGACGACATTTTCATGATATTGACCCACACAGAAAATGATCTACTTAACTTCATCTCTTACCTCAACAACCTTCATCAAACTATCAAATTTACTTCGTCCCATTCATCTACATGTACATCCATCTCTTTTCTTGACGTACAGGTCTCCCTCACGGCTACAATCTCTCATTTCTCAAACACAAGATCCACCGTGTTCATGCTATCACACGCAAAGAAACACTCAAACCCAGTCAGACCACATCTAACCAACCCAGTTGCATTCCTCTCGTGATCACATACAAGCCTTTCTCTGTATCTTCTATCATACAAAAACACTTTAGTATTCTATCTTCTTCACCACTTTGCACCAGCGTAATTACATCTGTACCTCTTGTTGCTTTTCGATGGACTGACAACCTTGGTGACATTTTAGTTAAATCCAAATTACAGACTGTCACACAAACCAAGGTCTCCAAGGGATCCTTTAGATGCGGCAACAACTCTACTTCTTGCCACTACATCACCAACAGCCGCACCAACTGCACTCTTTCTGCTACTGTGGAAACTAGAACTATCCCTGATCATATCAACTGTAACTCCAAAAACCTCATCTACATGGTACACTGTCGAGATTGTAACAAACAATACATCTCAGATTGTGAAGGAACTTCTCTCTGTTGTTTTGCTTGTGAGAGGTTTGATACATACCTGTAGGGTTGACATGTGGTGCACGTTAAAACTGACAATCAACCCTTTGAAGCCATCTTTAAGAAGGGCCTTGGTTCTGCTCCTAAGTGTCTTCAGAGGATGCTGCTGCGACTATAAACAGAATGATTTTTTCATCACTGTCATCTCTGTGGATAAATCTCAGTACTTATAAGAAAAATTAAATTACATTGATTATTTATACATTTATGGGTTGGTAACACACCTACACACACACAAATATATAAAGATACAAACAGAATAGAAACTTCAAATGGAACAGAGTATACCCTTATAAATCAATTAAAATAATTGTAATACTTGATATGAATCAATTAAGTGTATTTGAAATTTCTTCTTTAATTGGAAATAAATTAATTTTTTGTCAGACTCATCAAGAGAATTCCAAATCTTAGGCCTTGATATCTCATGTTGAAGATTCCATAATAAGTTCTGGTTTTGGGCAATAAGAATAAGACTGTTTGGAAGCAAGTCTTGTATTATAGGCATGAATTTCATTTACTGTAGTAAAGTAATGATTAAAAGCAGATGGCAATTTTTTATGATGAAATTTATGCATAGACATTGTAATATTTAAGACATACAGATCAGGGAGTTTGATTATTGTAAGATATTTAAAAATTGGAGTAGAGTGAGCATCAAATTTAGAGAAGGTTATTATGCGCATGGCTTTTTTCTGTAGAATATGTAAAGGTTTCTGGGAGGTTGGATAAGAACTGCCCCAGACGTTAAGGCCATAGATAAGGAAAGGATAAATTAAGGTATAGTATAGATTAATTAAAATATTTAGATTTGTAAAATAACGGATTTTAGACAGAATACCTATGCTTCTTTTGATCTTTTTGGCAATGAAATTCACATGACTTTTCCAATTTAGATGGGAATCAATAAAAATACCAAGATATTTGATTGAATATTCTCTTGTATATTCTTTTCTATTAATTGTCAACTTAACATCCTGTATTTATTTCTTTTGCGTAGGGTGGAATATAACAAAATTTGACTTATCTATGTTTAAAGAAAGTTAATTAGCGCATAACCATGTGTAAATGTTAATTAATTCCATGTTTATATTAGACTGGAGGGTGAGAAGATTTTTATGGTTATAAAACAGATTAGAATCATCAGCAAAAAGGTGGAAGTCTCGTAGTTTTGAACATTTATTGAAGTCATTTATATACAAAAGAAAAAGTAATGGCCCGAGGACTGAGCCTTGAGGGATTCCACAGGATACTGAATGCTGATTTTATGTTATTCAATGAAACAAATTGTTGTCTATTGCAAAGGTATGAAGCAAACCACTCTTCAGCAATTCCTCGGATTCCATACTGTTCTAGCTTTTTAACTAGGATATTATGGTTAACAAATTGTCATAGAGGATATTTTTCTTTTGTATAAAATTGATAAGTCTATTGTACATTAGTTATTCTAATAGCTTATTAAATATTGATAAAAGGGAAATTGGTCGATAATTATTCAAACTAGTGTAACGATGTTATGATGTCATAGCCCCTTCGGGCTTGCGCAGTTGAATGAGTCAGATCCCGTATGAAGTTGTTGTTGTAATGGCGGGCTTTCATGAGCTTCATTAAACCGTTGCGTTGGCATCTTTTTTAGTCTCGTTTTAGACTACGCTACATGGTGTCAGAAGTGAAACACACATAGTATTGCCGCTCGTGGTCTCGCCGGAAACCAACTTGGTGAGTTTGTTTTGACGTATTTTCTGTGAACTCTCCCGTCGATATTTCTGTACAAGTGTTATGCCTACCATGAGTGAAGAAGGTGGTGGCGCTTCGGGTGCACAGCCCTCGATGATAACTGTTCCTGTGAAATCTTCCTGTCAAATGGCAACGATTGTCTCGAGTGTGGTCAAATTATGAAATCGCGGCTCAGCTAAAAGACCCCAAAACCCGGGCAGAAATAAGGAACGACAGGCAGCCACGTTGCTAACGTGCATCGGTTCTGATGCATTAGACGTCATTGACGCTATGGAATTTGAGAACAAAGACCAAAGACAAGACCCGGAAGTGATCTTAGAAAAGATGAAACAATACTGCATTGGGGAGTGAGACCTATGAAAGGTTTGTGTTCAACCGTCGGGACCAAGAGTCAAATGAATCAGTTGATGCTTATGTCACCGCTTTACAAAAATTAGCGAAGACATGCAACTATGGGTCATTAACAGACTCACTTATTCATGATAGAATGGTGGTGGGCATCAATGACAATTCTGCTCGTAAGAAGCTCCTACAGACAAGCAAGCTCACTTTAGGACAATGTACAGACATCTGCAGATCTTC
>Ga0099814_1170845_pt1 | contig 14206 bp, 7 predicted proteins | sample DipTnscriptome_2_FD_81131 | JGI IMG/M metagenome (GOLD analysis project Ga0099814, IMG submission 81131) | Coral microbial communities from Puerto Morelos, Mexico - Diporia T B metatranscriptome (Eukaryote Community Metatranscriptome) | ecosystem: Host-associated > Invertebrates > Cnidaria >... | reverse complement strand
AACGTTCCATATTTATTTCAAATAACCGAACAAAACACCGTCACGAAACCAAAAACATAAAAGCCGAAAGCAACCGTAGCTTGATAAGACGTCTTTCTCGTGCTGTTCCTTTTTAGCTGTTTTAATATGACCTTCCTTGTACGTAAAGTAACATTTAAAATCATGTTTTCGTAAAAGTTGTATATTAAATAATTTGGTGACCAAACTTTTTGATCTGGTGACCAAATTTTTCCTTTTAGTTGCCAGCTGGCTCCTAAGCAAAAAAGTTAATTTCGTAAATAATGAATAAAATAAATAATGAATACAACCTAAACCTTGCACTCAAACGTTTCAACATTTTCTGTCTTCATGTTCGACTCTAGGGGTAAAGTGGTACTGTAACATTCTATCTATTGGTATCTCCCACTTCCAGCTTCATTTTCAGCACTCTGGCTTTCCCTTGCATCTCCATGCCCAACAGAACGGGCACTGCAAGGAAGAGGGAGGTACTGCTTGATTGTCTTTAAATAACAAAGCAATTTGTCAACCTGGTGCTGCACACTGGTTCTCTCTTTCATCCCCCCTGTACACACACAAAAAAAGAGACATGTTGAAAATGCATTAAATTGGGGAAAAAGATAGTAGAAACAAACCTAGTGGTTTCCATGGCTTCTGAGTCGAGAAAAGATTGTCTGCTACGAGTGGCGGTTCCAGAACTTCTGGCTGGCTTTTTCTTCTTTTTTGGAGGCATGTTTGATAACATGACTCTCACTCAAAAGGGAAGTTCAAAATCGGCGAAGTAATTGAAGGGGAATTTATTCCATATCAGGAGAATTTAGAGCCAGTACCAACCCAAGAACAGGCTGCAGCTTTATACGACTTTTTTGTGTCTTGACATTTGTACATTTGCCGTTCTGTGTTCAGTCACTCAACCTTTTTTGTTCTTTCACTTGTGTTTATGAAGGGCACTTTGTGTTGTGTTATAAGGAGGAATTTTAAGTGGAATTGAGCTGCTAGATTGTGGTACGGCAAAGTTCTGTAGATCTATAGGTGTACTTGATTTCCGCTGTTGTCTGTAAGTTGCTTTGTGGAGTTTCACACCTCTGTAATTTGCCATGTGTTTGTGCATTGTTTTGGCTCGTTTCTATTGCAAGCTATGTTTTTAAGCAGTTTTTTATATCTTCGAAGTATTTGCTTTCAAGGGACAGAATATATGGAATTAACTGTGAAGATGATGTTTACTTGCATTCTACGTTGTGACGCCGGGTCCGGCTGTAATTAGAACTGTTTGCAAGTACAGTAGTAGATTCCTACATGAATAGATATATTTTTCCTAATATGTTTTTCTTCTTAGACGCCGTAGCTTTACATTGAGATTTGTAAGATTTCCTAAGTATAAGAAGTTGCAATTAGTGCACAGGGAATATAACCTGAACACAGTTAAGAAATGAAATAATGGCAGGCTTTTGTAGGCTTTCACTTGCTCTTTCGTAAACTTGCTTGTGTAAAACAGGAAGTAATTTACAATATCAGGAAACTCGATCTCTGGCCATTTAACCATCGATTGAGCGAAAAAATTCGCACTCGCGGAGTATGGATCGATATTTGCAGTAAGTTGAAGTTTTGCGTCGTATGTTGCTCGAAGTGTGGATGGGGCCTAGAAAACGGAGGGTCGCTCATGCGTATAATATTAAACTGCTTTCAGGAGAAGTCTGGAGAATAATAGACCAATTCGATATATTAAAATTCACCCTAAAACAAAAGACCTCAGCACACCGTCAGCCATTGTGGTACGCTTGCCGTTACAAGGAGGCATTGGAGGCACTGGAAAATAGTCAACATTGCGTTCATATAGTGGCTAAAGTGGAAACATTTGTGTTCATCAAGCAAAAATGTTTTTGGCTTGGGGCAAAAACATTTTTTGTTTCAGAGTTGCCGCAACGATAATAATAGCGACCAATACTAGGAAATGATAATTTGTGAAGCTTAAAAACTCAGGCCAGCAATTTCAAATCAAGTTGACAGTCTACAAGTGATTAATTTTGCTTGCTTCCATAGTATTAAGATGAAATCCAGTAGAAAATCAAGGAAGTACAATTTTAGTGGACCAAAATTGGTACCAGGATAATCTTAAGTCATTTCACCACCAACACTTCCCTCACTGGTTATATCACCAGACTTCTTTCTGCTGATGAGTTGGTAGAATTCAGTGCGTAGATGGCCTTTCTTTTAGCAATACCATAAGCGTGATAAAAAGGAAATTAGGTACATATGTGTGACAATTTGATGTATGGAAATTAACTAGAAAAAACAATATTTAATTGTCTGCAACTTCCTTGCTGTGGAACTTCAAAGAAAACAGTGTTTTTTCTGGTCTCGAACAAACATACTTTTTAAATCCGAAGGAAAAAGGGAACTGAAGTTGGAATTACCATGGGCTCGCAAGACACTGCTAGTTTAAAACAAAAACCCCAGAGTTAACAATTAAATGACTTTTCAAAGAGCTGGTCGATTAAATTCTCTAAATGTCATGGTGACAAAGCATGGGATGTTTAAGTGTTAGCTCTGGCTTTGTGCTTTTGACTTAGTTGTGTTGTGGCTTGGCTTGGAAATTCTTGATTGTGGGTTGGCTTTTCACTTTTATTTGTAATTGATAGTTCGTGTATTGCCATCATAATTATTGTTCTCATTTTTTTACAGAGTGGAGTCAGTTCTCCAACTCCAACCCTCCTCTTTTCTCCGGGCTTGGGACCGGCTGCATGTGTTTCTTCACATCCAGGCAGAGTTAAAAAATTTTGCATTTAAATGAATTATTTGCATCATTGCCAAACCCTTAACTTTTGGTCTCCAGGCAATTTTATTTCTCTCTTTTGCAACATATGTCTTAGAACATCTCTGCTCTAAGCTTGCCAAACCTTTTCAGGGCCTCCAGGCAGTTCGTATAATTCATCATTGCCAAACCCTAAACTATTGGTCTCCAGGCAATTCTATTTTTCTCTAATGCATTATGTCTTAGAGCATCTCTGCCCCAAGCCTGCCAAGCCTTTTTAAGGCCTCCAGGCAGTTCGTATAATTCATCATTGCCAAACCTGTAAATTTTGGTTTCTGGGCAATTTTATTTCTCTGTACAAACTGTAATGTATTTTTTAGAGTATCACATCCTTTTGCAGCATCGTGCAGTTACTCTGCATCTCTGTGTCTCCTGTTGCGGCTACTAACAACCTCAAGCTGGTGACGTGCCTGTCTGCATATACATGGATGGACAAACTCCCAGTCACTACCAAATGCACCCTTTCTTTGTCGTATTGCTTGTTCAAAGATCTTCCACAGACCATTAGTGACAAGGTAGTGATTTGTAGGGAATGCATATCCAGAATGTAGGGCTTTTTCTGCCATTTCTAGCCTTCTCAGTGTTGGAGCTTTCCCTTCAACAGATTCATCATACACTGCACGGATGTCCAACAACATGCGTCCGTAGAGGTCAATTCCATAACAATCGCCAAGGATTCTGGCCTGATTAAGAGGTACTTCTCCTCTGAGGCTATTCAGCTCCTGCTGTAGAAATTGCCTTCCTTCTCTCCAGAAATGCTGAGGGACATGGCAATCCCTCCTCCCTGGGTCTCTTGGTGCCTCTTGGGTGTCAAAGCCTATAAGTCTGCTTCTCATTTTAACGTGCTCTTGCGGGACACCTACCTGTGAAAGATTATTTAGATAAATGTTCTGATAAAGCCTTTTAGTTGGTAAATCTTGGACTTCAAGGGACACTCGTAGATAGGGTGCATCACATCTTGACTGCTGGGCTCTGATCACATTTGCAGGTAGGGACTCATTTGCCTCAACCTTTGTGTCAAAAAGCCTAGCAGCGGCAGGTATGACTGTCTTTGCTGATACCCAACCCAATTTGACCTGGCCTAGTACAGGGTAACGATAAACACCCAACCAGTATTAATAACATCTCTCAGTGCATTCATGGACAAAGACGTTCTTCCATCATCTACCAGCCACTTTTCTGTGTTCAGCACATGTTCATTTCTGGCACTGCTTAAGTACTCCAGCTGCTTTGACATTTGAAGCTTTTGTAGTAATGAGTGGAATTCCCCATGTGTGTTTATGTTAGATTCCATAGACTCTGAGACTCACCATGTCTGCTTCAGTTACATCATTTTGGGATTTTACCACAGAATTTGAGTGTAGGCATCTCAGATTTTCTTCAAAAGATCTGAACTTGAGTGTTGAAATGTACTCTTCTAAGTGATCAGTGGTGTTTCCACCAACAATCACTGAAAGATTTCTGGGTAGAGGTTTATCTCTCGTCTCATCTTCAACCCTTACACGTTTTGCTCTTTGGCTGCCAGGGTCTTCAACCTACAAATTGTCAAAGCAAATTGTCAAAGGATAGGCAAAAAGATGTTTGAATCTTGCATAAAATAAACTACTCATGAAAAAAACTGAAAACCTGGTTTTCTTAATATAAATCTCGCGACCGAACAAGCGAGTGAATTTGCGCTCGCTCACTTAACTCCTATTTCGCATTCTGCAAAATAGTCGTAAAAAATGTGGGGTGAGTTATTTTGCAAATAAGTTTGAAGTTACAATCTTAAATTTCTTAATCAGTTTTATTCCATAACCTAGGCCATTATATTGGATATTAGATTTCCCATAATTTGTTTGATTTTTTAGGATTTAGTAGGTGGACCTTGCTATTTAAGGTACTTAACACTGTCAATGCTAATTAATAAATAATTAAATAAAGTAATTGTTAGTAAATTAGTTTAGTCAATTGAATTGGACAATATATTTACATTTGACTCATTGCTTCCTTGGCTTCCTGGGCTTTGCAGGCTTTCCTGGCTTTCCTGGCTTAGTGGCACAAAGCCTCCACCACTAGCAACAGTTGAATGTTGCGAATCTGGTTCTTCTCTTTCATGGTCTCCAGACTTTACACTGTGGACAGAACCTTGTGATGTTGGGTCCTGCAGCCCACTAGGACCTGCTTCCTGGCTGTCCTGATCAGTTTCTGACCTCTGGCTTTGATAATCGGCTCTCTGTTTCAAAAGAGGCAGAAGGAATGTACTTTCTAACTTACTTACCACAAGTTTCGAGGTCTTACTAACACGTCCATCATCTACATTGCTGAGAGCCATCATTACTGCACCTGCATGTAAACCAATAATGCCAAATCCGTGTGCAAGGTACAGGCGCAATGCAGGTGTGTTTTTGAATCCACCTGCAAGAATAAGCCATATGATAGTACTAGCCCCATGCAGATGGTTTTTTTGCCCTGGTGAACACTTCTCTATGCCACAGGAGATGCAAATATCTCCTAGACACAGAGAACGTTGGTCAGCCCTCCTAATACAATAACTCAGCTCCCAGCACAGTTTCCGGGTGGTTTTTGTCATGTCAGCCTCAATTGGGTGTCCACCAAGAGGTTTGAGATGCACAGGATCGTAAGCCTTCTTTTTCAGCAACAACACAGCAGCTGAGCTCCCTGATCCCTTCTCAAAGGCCACAATCATCAACTTGTCGGCCTGTTTTCCACCGCTACAAAATTTGTCAACTGCTTGGTGGTAAGTATTGACATCAAGTCGGCTCTTTCTTGCTTCCTCCTTATCCAAAATGGACTTTAAGGAGTGAATGGAGCATCGTGTCAGGAGGGCCGCAATGTCATCAAAAACCTAAAATAGAAGAATTTTGTCCATTCAAGGAATCTGGAGAGGATTATAATAATTCTAAGAAATTGGTCAAGCTTAAAGGAAGTTACAAATGATGCAACTAAAAGAAATGAAAGGCCATGTAATACAAGCTTCACTTCAAGAGAGTTATCATAAATAGTGCATGAAGCACTTATCAACTTTTAGCAATCAATAAAATTACAAATACCATAAAAACACTTTGAAATTACGACCAAGAAATTAGTCTTGAACTAGGAATAAAACAAGCTAATGAAAATTTAAATGTGTGTTAAAATGCAGACCAAAGGTCAAATAAAGAATGCAGAGTACTGACTTTTTGAGTTATATATCATGTTATTTCCATTGTTGAATGCATACTGACTACAAACAAGGTTATCCCTGCTAATTGCAGGAAAAGGCTATACTCTGGTCGGCCTGAACATCACTCCAGTTAGCCTAAATACTTCTCCAGTTGGCCTCTTCATATATAGCTCTCAATTATGGAGATGGTAAAATCATTCAGTTCAAAAGTCAGTAGTCTGCATTTTACAGTGAGGGCTATTGTTAAATCTCCTAGACTATTTTTTGTCAATTGTATGCACAGAATTTCTCCACTAGTCAAGATTATGATGTACCAGGACTCTGTTTACTGACAAATATCTTATTTTTCTTATTACGGTGATGGTGATGTTCTTGTTGTCTGTAGATATCATGCCACTTATCCAAAGACTGGTTTACTCCAGTGAATTTCCAAATATTGTTGAAAAAACCTTATTTTAGTAGCATTAGAGAATTGAAGGTCAGTAGTTGATAAGAAACGCTGACATTAATGAAAGATCGAGCAGACATGGACTACTAAACCTTGTCTGCCCCCGATTCAAACGGGAGTCAGAGGGCATTATACTGTTGTTTTGTTTTCCTTTAAATTACCCCTTGTTGCCTCATTCTTAAACTTGAAATTCAAAACAATATTTCCCTATGAACGAAGCAGGAAGGGCTAATTTGCAACCAAACAAACGGATACTAAAATGGCAGCCATTTTGGAATAAGACATATTAGTTAGACATAGGCTGATTATAGCTCATCCATATCCAACGAGAGTCAGATTGGACCCATGTGAGGTTATTGTTTGCCTTTTATGATTGTTTGTGGAAAAAGTCTGTTTTCTATAATCTATATTACAGAGAGAAAATTACTCTCGGGTGGACTACCATGGAAAAAGGACTAAGGCTCCCATCGGTAATTTTGAAAAGAGCTTCTATGAGCTACCAAGATCCTGGTTCACGGGCGTGGCTTGAAATTTGTGATTTAAAAGTACCAATTCTAAAGAAGCAAATTATGTCTTTCCTGAATCACTAAAGTTAGTAAGATACCATTTTTAGTGACCTGTTCTTACACTAGAAAGAGTGCTTCAAAAAAGCGAAGTAAAATGGTGAAAGGCTCCTTGTTGTCAATCCCATAACACTCTCGATAGATGAACCTAACCATTTTAGGGATCCCATCTCAAAAAGGACGGAGAATAGAGTGTAAAATCACGACGATCGGTTTATTATTCAAGTTGCTTTCACCACTTTTTTTGTATATGGTAATCATCTTGGGAAAATTACACAGTTGCTTGACGATGTAAATGTGATCGCTGATCGTAATTATTGTTGTATCTAGTGGGATTGTTATAGGTGTGTCGCCTGTAAAGTGCCCGTTTTATCGCTCGATCACGCTAGTCGAAATATGTAAACTCCCGTCTACAAACCAAAGATTTTAGTCTTACCTTGACAGTGAACGGGTTGTGGGCGAATGAGTTGACAAACTTACTCGCCATTATCATTATCAAACGTTAACCTTATAAAACTTTCACAAACTAGCAAATGCTCAAGTCTGGAATAAATTTTTCGCGGTTGATCGCATTCATAGCAACCAATAGAAATAGAGGAACAGCAGTCGCTGGAACCCAGTGCCCCAACCACGCGCGCTCTCGAGAAGAAAAAAGATAGATGAAACCAGTTCTCTGACGACAAAATGTTGTTCCAGGTGAAAAAACGCTTCTGGGATTTTTTAAAATCAATGGATAACACACAAAGAGATAAAGACGACATTCCATTAATCTCAGAGGATAAGTGGTTAACACACCTTTGTTCGCTTCACTCGAAATGTTCTATAGATCCTGTTCAGCAGTCAATAATGAATGCTCTAAACCTTTTAGAGCATCATAAAGAGCAGTTGCCCTCTTTAGACTACCTTGATCACTTAAAATGAAATGTCGTAGTCGCTAAAACATTGCAAAATAACAAATCGGCATTCTCAGGCAGAATACAAACCGAAATGATCAAAGCTAGTCTTGAAGAAATGATGCCTTCAGGTATAATGCCTAATACTTGATGCCGCGGTCTTACTACACCAATATAAAAATCATGCAATCAACAGGAATCCGTTTAGTGACCTTGTTTTAATACTTTTTCTGAGTAAAGATGAAATATGCTCCTTGTTTTGATTTACTCACGTGACAATTATTGAGAAGTCTTTAAATACTTCTAATGTTAGCCAATCTGGTACAAGATGTTGGATCATTCGTTCATTGATCTCTAATGACTTTCTAGTGACGTCAGCGAAATTCAGACCCGGGCTCCCTCGCCAGAAATGGCCCTGTGCCGTGATTGGTGGAATCTTGTGGACAGTAAGCGTGGGGGTATATATCACTTAGGTGTCGAAGAAACAGGCATTTTTCACGCGTGCTTCTGATTCCTGTGGCGTCGTAAAGAGAAATTCATGCGATGGATTCTTTGCTCATGAACGATTGCAGTTCTAGTAGCTCTGATGGCGAGGGAGAGATCGAAGCAGAGCCTCGCTCGAAAATACCGGCCGTGGGAGAAACGCCTGTCTTGGTAAGCGTGGATTCAGACCAAGACTTAGCTGCAGAAGCGTCGAGACAGATTGGTGCGGAGAAGGCTACTACGGAATATTCCAAAGCCCATTGCAAAGTGGGCAGGGATATCTTGCGTTGACTTTCAAATCCCCCTTGCGAAGGGTATTTGTTTTTTGTCCACTCATACATGATAATTTTGAACTTCTGGCAACAACAATCTTTTCCTAATCCAGCATGATAGCTAAATGTACAACGAAAACTCCCGAAAAATGTATAGTAACAAAGTACAAGTCCAGTCTGAGTGGATGACAAATTTGCCTCCCTCGTCTCTAAGTACAAAATGCGATTGTCTCCACACAGACTGTTTCCACCATTGCATCAATGTCTTCATCAGAGACTTCTGCCGCGTGGTTGAACAAGTCGTGCTGATCACCGTTTTCTTCTTGGGCATCTTTTTCACCGTTTAGAAGAGCAATACACTTTCGATGACCCCTTCTGTCAAAACGATCTCTTTTTCTCCAACTGGAACAGTGAGTTCAAGAACAAGAGCCACATCTACATATACCTATACATATACAGTGCAACTTCTGCTGAAGATAAAAATGTCAATGTTAGTGCTACTCAAGTTCATTTTAGAGTATGATAGAGATGACGAGTCAAGGGTAAAGAGGTGACGAACTATTGCACACATGGAGACCACACAGTCTAGCCACTAAACTCGGCTTAACTACAAGAGCAGTCTGACACTGAAAGAGAACAATGGGAGTGGAGAGGTCAGTGGGGTCGTTGGCATTTGAGGTTTCAAGACTGTCCGAAGTGATTATAGTCAGTGGTTGAGGCATTGGCGCTGGCTGGGTGTGTGAGTACAGGGGGAGAGTGCCAACACTATCTTTCGTGGATTTCTCACAGTAACTTGTGGCACTGACTGGCCATAATAATCGCTCCAGTTGCAAAGAAACCTCTGGTCTGCAGGAGGCATTGATTCCCAAGGAAACTGTGGAATACTGGGGATTTCACCTATACTCGGTGCAGTTTTTCTCCGGGAGTTCATAAAATGATGAACGTGCGTCCCATGCCCAAATTCTGCTCAATCCCGCTTCCCGAGAAGCAGTCAATTCCCAAATCCCGTCAATATATTTTGCATTTTCCCAGATCCGGCACTGTATTTTGTTTAAATCCAGGATCCCGAAAATACCCTTCCAGACCCTGGTAGAAACATTTCAAAAACTATCGTAGCCTAATATATGATGCGAATGACAAACAAACCTTACCTTTCCTTTTCCTATTTCCTCTGCTTTATCTGTTTGAGCGAATATCGGAAAAACTGTGGTATATTTGGTACCATTGGACTAACCCCAGGACCACTCGAAGGCAATTCTCTACAGGTTCTGAACTCAGTTCCAGTCTTTTCTAAAAATACAGTCACAGTCGCCATATTTTGTAGACACTGACTATTCCGCTTCATAGCACGCACCAGCCAAGCGTGCAAATTCCCTCGTGCAACACAAGCATTCTTTCATCTCTGTATGCACAAGGCTATCATGACCCATGTACCACTATCTTCGGCTATCAAATTCACCTGCGCAAGACAAGCATTCTTCCATCTCTGCATACACAGGCTATCATGCCCCATGTACCACTATCTTCGGCTTTCAAATTCAACCATGCAACACAAACATTCTTCCATCTCTGTATACACAGGCTATCATGACCCATGTACCATTATCTTCGGCTATCAAATTCACCCATGCAACACAAACATTCTTACATCTTTCCATTGTGGCCTACATGTGTATTGTCCACCATCTAACTTTTCTGTTCACTTTACTGCGTAATGTCCTTGGCTCTTCAAAGTTCTGGTAGCATATGACGGTTGGAACTTTTTTCCAAGTCACAAACTGTCTAAACTATGTATTTTAAAGTCTTAAATTATACCTCTTCGAAACATTAAAATTATTTAGCAATGTTCCTTCATGGAATCCAAGAAAAAGATTAGCTAAAATAGGTACTGAAGGAGAGCCCATAGCTACCCCATCAACTTGGTCATAAAGTTACCATTGAAAAGAAAATGAGTCTCGGATGTGGCAAATGAAAACAATTTCTAAAGGTCGGTTTTTTTGATAAAAAATTTGGGATTAGAGGTGGTTGTCTATCATTATTGGTTATGTCCAGGTAGTGATGACTACAAAAAAGACTAGGATAATATATCTTGGAACTCAAAATTCTCACAACTACAATAATAGAATTGTGTGATGACAAAAAGGAGAATATAAAGTTCACAGTTCATTAACATTGTTCGTTCCCTATCACCTTCATTGAATTAGGATTATTAAATAAAGAACAACAATCAATTTTTTTCAAGCACTCAGATTTATTGTATTTTATCATGGATTGATAAAAACACTGGCTTTAAAATTCAATATTCTGAGTGGTGAGCCTAATAGGGTGCTTTTCAAGAACTGCATCCAGATGCTTATATCCCTTCTTCTTTTATGCGAGTTCAATCTAAGTGCAACAAGAAATGAATCGTCAATCTACATGTAGAAGAACTTTGTGTTCCCAAGGAACGTTGCTTTTAAGTTTTCTGGCCACATTTGCAACAACTGCGTTGTTGTGATCCGTGATGCTCATCCACGACACAAAATAGTTCCTCGTCACAGCAACCACATGGATCTGACCAATAGAAATCGTGTTTCATTCCTTGCCATGAAGTTTATACTCGACCTGTTCTGCACCTTCGATCGTATCATACCAGAAAAGCTAAAAGACAAAAGAAAACATCTAAAGGAACAGTAAATGACAAACAAAAGGGTACACGGAATTCACAATCTAACACCACTCGCTGTATTTTCTTCTTGCTTATGAATGTCTATGTTTAACTCGGTGAAAATGGGCCGACTTTCAATAGCCAGGTATTGATTGATAGTGTTTTTATACAGCAGAATGATTTTAACAAAGTTAGATGTCAAAAATCGTAGCTTAGATTCAAATGAACACTGGAATGAATAAAAGGAGCAAATTTATTGATGAAAGTCACTCTAGAAACTAGAATGTTTGCGAGTGCTTTTGCAGTGTCTGACATTTGCAGACGCTGAACATTGCATTCATGTCAATTTCTCAACCTTTCCCGGGGCCTTTCCACGTGCATGCTTTGAGCTTTTCCAGACCTTTCTTACAAATAAATTTATATGTCGCAACAATAAAAATGAAATGTCTAAACAGTTTGTGCAAATGTCTTGGACATTTAGCACAACTATCTCAAGACAAAAATGTTTGACTGGAGTGATACATACCTTTGCATTGTACTTGTTGCATAAAATTGGGTGAGCTATGGCAAGAAAAGTGGGCACTTCTACAGAACACAGCTGATATTTGATGAAAAACTTCACCATTGAAACAACCACGTGTTCTTCGCACGATACTTAACAACCGTGCAATTTCTTTTGTGCAGATGCTTATACACCAGTCTATTGAATCTGTTCTATGGGACAGGAAAACCCAAGATATTTCTCCAGGGCATTCATTTCCACAATTCCTAAACACACCTGATGTGTTGCACTTGAGACATATATTTGAAAGGATTTCAGTCCTAAATTGAGATTTTCTAGTGTGGTTCAAGTCTTTGTAAAGTAGATCAATTTCAGATCCTTTAGAAAAACATTTTTCATGAAGTTCAGGTAGTTTCTGGGTTATAGATACTGCAGAGACTATTTGGCTGTCAAGGAACTGCGTTCCATGGATAAGCTTCAAGAGAAATCCATTTTTGTCTTCAAATGCAAAACAGCTGTGTGTGTAAAGTGGCCCAAGGTCAATGACATCGTCCACCAAATCCAGTAACTGGTGAATGTTTAAGGTGTAGGAACATGGTTGATATAAGTTTGAAAAGGACTTAAAAACCATCTAGAAGTCTGTCAGCTTCTTGCAAATCTGCTTCAGAAATTGATTCTTGTAAGTCTCATGGAAGTCTCTTTACTTCAAAGGTTGCTGAAATCCGCTTTAGCCTCCCATCACCATTCTCCACTTTGGAGAACATACTAAAGTGTTCCTTTGAAAAGAGAGGACTAAACCACAAAGTCACAACTAGTTTCTGGACACCAAGAAGAACTCCATGCATGTAGTCAATGCCCATGCCTCACACTAAGTCAAAGTGCAGTAAAGAAAGCCACGATGGCCCTTTTACTCTGTTGACAACATACCGATTTAGACCCGGTTGTCGACACGTGGCGGTTTCAAATCCATATTCTCCTACATTTTTTGAAGTTTTAATTGGCATTTTAGGATTATCTTCTCGATAGGGAAACGTTCTGGAGTGACCACGAACACCTGTCTTGACAGTTGGGCCTGGTTGTAAGCATTTCCAGCAGCCATTTTCACCATTGTATTGCATACCATTGCACAGCAAGCAACGAGCTGGAAGGTCACAAGTGCAGGCACAGAAAATTCCTTTGCAAAGGAAGTTTCCTCTCTCCGGTGAGTTAACGTAAACACCCTTTTCAAGTGCTGCACAAGAGCGTGAGTGTGGTTTGAGGAAAGTCCACATAGCTGGCCTTTTTCTCCAAAGCGGAAACCCATGGGAACACCATCAGTATTCATGAGAAATGAAATATTGGCAGGGCATGACAGGAATTACCCCTTTCCGGACAATTGCTGGTAGATTGTGCCATCATAAATATCCTCCATGTTTTTGGGATGCTTCTTCGTTTGGTGAAAACGATATTGAATGTCGCTGTAGAAACCATTTAGAGAAAAAAATTCTGAAAGTTGATTAACCACTGGTATTTCAATAAAGTAAGCTTCGGCATGTTGAGATGAAAGTCCTTTCATGCATGCAGTATTTGGACAAGTAGTTGCTTTCTTATCAACATACGGTAAACAGTAAGTGCAATAGTGATACAAAATTACTTGGCCATCTAGTTAGTTTTAAAATTTCGAAGTGTATCTGGCAAAATGTTCCCTGATGGAAGTAAAAGTGAAATAAACTGCAATAGGTGAGTGATGCCTCCCCTGTTAGGTCATATTTGATGGTGTATAGGGTGAGAAAGACCATAACTGCACCTATGGTCATCCATTGGCCCTGAAACCCGCAATCCAATCCAATCCCCATTAAAGCCTGCTCTGAGAATGACAATGTTGCTTTGCTCATATGAAATGATGACAGCAAAGCAACAATGCTGTCCACAATGCTCTGATGTGGAATATTACACAACACTGTTCCTGCACACACTATACAAAGTTTGTCAAGATCAAACCCTTCTCCAATCCCAACAATTTGCGGCTACACAAATTTTTTATGGCAAGTTCATCATCAACTGAAGCAGTTCTCTGTAAAAATAAAAAACAAAATATGAGTCACCTTCCTACATATAATTTACCAAATAAAACTACATGTAAAATACTTACATATTTGTATAACATGATGACGAAATATTGGAAGCTGAGTATAGAGATACTGATGGTTGCTGAGTCTTTGATATCTATCACTGTCAAAGACCCTCACATGGCATAGTTGCAGACATTTTATTTAGTTTGTTTGCCGCGGGATATTACTCTATCCAACATCCAAATAAAATACTTACTTTTATTTTTTCTTGGCTTGTGAGCGGGCGGAATTCTCTAAATCCTGCAATCTGATTGGTTCCGGGAGCGGGCGGAAATTTTCGATCTTGCCCGCTCACGGAGCGATTCCGCCCGG
>Ga0099814_1166972_pt1 | contig 14242 bp, 9 predicted proteins | sample DipTnscriptome_2_FD_81131 | JGI IMG/M metagenome (GOLD analysis project Ga0099814, IMG submission 81131) | Coral microbial communities from Puerto Morelos, Mexico - Diporia T B metatranscriptome (Eukaryote Community Metatranscriptome) | ecosystem: Host-associated > Invertebrates > Cnidaria >... | reverse complement strand
GTATTGCAGCCATAAGGTGTCTCCGATACCATGTCAAACTAATTTGAGAATCACTAACCACAGAGGACACAAATTTCCACCGTCGGTAACCCTCCTTTCATTCAAAACTCGAATCAAATGGCGTCCAATGTTGACCGCAACCGCATGTTTTCCGAGGGTATTCTTTCAACTCCAGCAATATTCAAGGAAACATTCAAGCTTTTCGGCCCACAAGGCTGCTCTGAGGACAAAAACTGATGAGTTGATTTTTCCAGCATTTTTTTTAACTCTTGTAGATTTCGCAGTTCAATTCTGCTTTCGCTGTAAGTTTTCTTTCCACGAGAAGCCATTTGAGTCAAGTTTGACAGTGGCGTGATTTTTCTTGACCAATCACAATTCCTTGTTACGGCATAGCAACCAATGAGATTGCTTTATTTTGTATAGAAAACAGATTACGTCAAATGGCTTTTTTTCGTGTTTGTCAAAGTGGGCAAAGGCCGGCTTTCGACTGAGTAATTGAGAAAGATTTTGAAATAAAAAGCTGAAGTTGTGTGTTCTTTTATTGTATAAAACAAATAGATTCCATGTTGCCACAGAGGACGTCAAAATGTGATCTATTACTGAACAGATGCATGGCAACATGGAATCTATTTGTTAAGTAGACACTGATTAAAACAAATAGGGTATACATGTAAGTGCACTTAAAAAACTTAAAAAATGTACTAAATTGTTAATAAGTAATAGTGAAACGAATTATGAAAGTAACATTCCAGCCCCTTTAAAGACAGTAACAACAGGCAAACATCTTTAACTAAAGCACTATAATAAGGTTATCATAAAAAACAGAGTTCAGTTCATTACTGATCAACGTTATCTATTGGTCGGGTGAGAACGGATGTACTTGTCTTCACTTTTAGACTCCACACTGACACATTGACAGTGAAGTTTTGTTTTCATTTTGGTCCTGTTGCAGTACGCTATTGTATATTCAATTAGCTGACAATTGTTTAGATGGCTATTCCCAATACCAACCATTTTGTGTTTACAGGCCACAAGTTCACCATAGAAGTTCTCGCTCATTTGTCCAATCTTGAATTGGACAAATGACGGAAAACTTCACAAACGTTTCCTAGAACGGAAAAATAATTTGTCGATTTTATGCAGAGGTCTTGTTATGACCCAGGCAGACCCGGAGTTTGTTTGTCTATGCATTTATCAGTGGTCGGGTGAACGTGGACCAAATATTTTGGACAAGGCAACAATTTCATCCGATGATTGAAAGAAATGGGAAATACATCTCGGAAAGGTGGAGGAGCAATGCAAACCCAGAGGGAGCAAACGAGTCGCGGTTACACAGTACAAACGTGCCGTATTGCTGCAAGAAGGAAAACCAGTGATCTACGTATCCAGAGCTCTCACTCCCGCCGAGGAACGCTATTCCAACATTGAGAGGGAATTGCTAGGAGTGGTATTTGTCATGGAGAGGCTTCACAACTATGTGTTTGGTGGGCCAGAGTTAAAAAAGACCACAAACCTCTAGAAATGATTTGGAAGAGGAGTATTGCCGCTGCCAGCCCATGGACAACTCAATTGCAGACACCCTTAGTCGAGTCGACCCTCTCCGGACTCAAAGCAGATGGATGTGATTCCAGTGCATCACATCAATTTAACTGTTACAGCCACAGACAACCAACTTGACAGAACCAGAATTGTCACCACTGCTGATCCAGCCTTGAACCAGTTAAGGCATTACATCTTTCACGGTTGCAGCAACTCCCAGAACGATTGCAACATTATTGGAATTACCGTGAAGAACTTGCAGTTGAAGATGGCCTGATATTCAAAGCACATCGACTTGTGATTCTTACTTCACTTAGAGCAGAGTATCTTCATGCAGATCTTCATGAGGATCTTCATGCGGGCCACTTAGGAGAAGAGAAAATTCTGTTGAGAGCACAAGAGACAGTCTTTTGGCCCGGGATCTCGGATGACGTGAGAAATACAGTTAAATTATGTGATGTATGTATGAAATACAAACCTGCTCAACAGAAGGAACCACTAGTACCACATGATGTGCCCAGCTTCCCATGGTTCAAACTTGGAGTTGACATATTTGAGCATCGTTCTCACCATTATCTGCTGGTTGCTGACTTCTTCAGCATGTTCCCTGTTGTTAAGAAACTGACCAATCAGACAGCAGGACTTGTGATAAGTCTTCTCAAGACAATATTTTCAGATTATGGGGTACCAGCAACAGCGTACACAGATCAGGGAACCCAGTTCGTGTCCCAAGAATTCAAACAATTTGCCGTGCAGTACAGATTCGAAGTGCAACACTCTAGCCCAAGGTATCCTCAGTTGAATGGTTTCATAGAGGCCATGGTTAAAGTAGTAAAGGGCATAATGGAGAAGGCCAAAGATTCGGGTTCTGATCCACATCTTGCAATGTTGATTTATCGTGCGACCCCAATCAAACCTGGCTAGCTCAGCCCAGGAGAGATGCTTTCCCAGCGGAAATATAGAGCACTCCTTCCTAACCATCAATATCTGCATCCCAATCTAGAGATCAGTAGGGAGGCTCTAATAGCACAGAAACAAGCCCAACATGATGACTATGATCGGACAGCCACGAAAACTTCAAGATCTACAACAATTTCAGAGTGTCTGGTTCCAGTTAGATCCCACGGCTGCAAATAATTTTTTTCACCTGAAAGGACATACAGGTGTATGTCCTACTAAGACACCATCTTGTTTGGACAAAACAAAATTCTGGTCGGACATTACCAAAAACAAAAGGTTGAATTTTATTTCCTTAAAATTACCGAGCTATCACTTTCCTCGCGATCTGTTTGCATTTCTGTTACTTATTACTATTAACAGTAAAATCATGATACCACTTTACTTCCTCTTAGGTGAGGCAGTTTGACAAAAAATATCAACCTTGTAATTTTCCTTTGAAATGAACGACATTACAATACCGACAGAAAAAAAAATACTGCTGTTGCCCCAATGGCTTGCTTCAAACAACAAAAAGTAGCTTCTTCAGTAGTCATTTAAACTTGTCAGAACAAGTGCTATGAACAATACAAAATAAGCTATATTACACAGTAGGTGAACATTGTAAAACTTAGTAGAGTTCCCCTGCGGCTGCCTTATCATTATCACCATCACTGAAAATGCATTTGTCTTCACTATTACAATCCGCACCCGTCCTACAAACCTGTTCAAGCTGTCTCAGGTCAGGTCAGCTACGACATTTTCACCGCTCTGAACATTCATTTTGGAAGTCGCATTTTTACCACGCAGATTTTGGAGACTGGATCGATGCGAGCGCTTGCTTGAGGTTTCGAAAGGCCCGTGAAAGTGACAGTCGGTCCTCATTCCAGTAGTTTTCATGCTTTATTACATCCATTTTGAAATCACTGGTTATCCTTGCAATCTGATTGGCTCTCAGCAGTACGATTTATTCCCAAATTGCACTATTTTTTGCTCTAACTCGCATCTTTATCTCAGCCAATGAGAATGAGACAGTAAAACAAAATAACCAATCAGATTTCAAGGCTTTTTTTAACTAACCAATGACATTGCAGGAAAATGAAAGACAAAAAGGCTTTTGTTTGGCAAATTTGGCAACTTTTGTTGTTCTAATAGTTCTTGTATTTAGGCTATTAAATTGTGCGATTTCAAAATGGATGTAATCAAGTGGCAATTGAACTTCGGGTCGTGCAATTTTGGTCTGAAATCATACTTGTGATTTCAAATCAAACTCGCGCTGCGTGCTCATTCGATTTTAAAATCACATGTATGATTTCTGACCAAAATAACACTCCACTTTTCAATTACCATTATATATTATTGCTGTGGAAGAAAATGATGCTATTGATCGCCAAAAATTTCCTTTTAGAATTATTTAAGGTATGAGCATATGGATAAATGAATACCGAATATGGAGGATTTCAATTCATTACCATCTCTACACTGAAAATACAAAACATTGAAATGGCCTTGAAATCGACCTCATCGATTGAAGACATTGAAATGTGATATCTTAAAACACTTGAGCGACTAGAAAAAAATTCAAACTTGGAAGAATTTAAACTTGCTCAGTGTTGAATTCAAGGAGAATAAAGCATATGAAAAAGGGAACGAACGCGAATTATAAATTTTGTGTGAGGTTTTTGTAATGAAAAACAAGAAAGCCATTGCAAAGCGTCACGCCAGCCCAGCCGCGCAGTCTAGTCATGTTTGACTTATGTAAATAACTAATTATTGTAACATTTGCAAAACATTCATTCTTATTCTGAGCTTCCACAGATTCAATAGAACCTAATGAATGAAGCAAAAATTAATTTGGTGTTAACACTTTTAAAACGGGCAGGTAAATTTTCGCGAAGAAACTTTTCAAGTAATGAATAACACTATTTTGTTTTCAGACGCATTCCGACGAGAGAATACACACGGGCGGGTGTATTGTGATTTGTTTTTAATTTAAAGCAAAATTTTACTGTGGATGACTCTGGAAAAAATATAAACAAAAATTAACATCTCGCTACTTTTTAAAAAGCATTGTGCTAACTTTCGAATAAAATGGAGGGCAAACTACGCTAATGTAAAAGAAAATTTTGTTTAGTGACTTAATACGACAGCCGTGGATTAAGATCGTCCGACTTACGGCAGATTTTTATACATCATTGCCGTAAAATGATTTATGATAAAAAGATCTGTCTGGACATCATGTCTGACCACATTTGGGATTTTGTCAGACATGAGCAAATTTTCGTCGGCCAATGTACGATCACCGACAGTTATTTGCAGCCCTGGATCCCAAGAAACCAATCTGACAGAAAGCCATGGTGGTACAGCAGCCAAATGAAAGTTCGCCCAGGCGATACGAGGTACAGTGTGTATAGACTGAATTCAGTGCTCGCTACTTCAGGAAATGTTGCCATATTTGTCCAGCGATTGAGAAGAAGAATTAAACCAGGCCCCATCAGTTTCCGGAACAGAACCAAAGTCACCAGTACCTGGACTTGTCAAGCCCAGCTCAACAGCAGCTGATGCCGCTGGTCAGCCATCACAAAAGCCATTGCCCAAACAGTTCATGCCAGGAAAGACCCCAGTTGGAATCGCGTTGTCTTGTCCACCATGAACTATTAGACCACTGACGAGACTAATTGAACAAATCTAGAGTGACTATAACAATTTAAGAGAAATGTACTTACAGTGTGTCGTATAATTGCAGCTGTATTAGTTTTTCTTGACAAGAATATCATTAGTTTATTTTTTGTTCGTGAACCTTTGACAAGCTTTTCAATAAGCATTTCAACTTTAGCACATACAAGGGTATGAGATGCGTTCCAGCTTTAGAGTACATGGGTACAAGAATCCTATGCTAAGTTTTCTAGTCATTTATGTCATAATGTCAAAAAGAGGGGGGATGTTGCAGTACGCTATTACATATTCAATTACGACGATTGTTTAGATGGCTTTTCCCAATACAGACCATTGTTTGTTCTTATTCAATTAGCTTAAGTTTGCGCTACAATTGGTGCAGTGTGACTTTACACAGGCCCCACGAGCATCAAAACAGACCCGCTCAAGTCCCAGTCAGGCGAAACCATCACCGATCAGAGCAAGCAGCTGCAGTGATGGGTAGAGCACTACCTCGAGCTCTATGCGACGCAGAATGTTGTCACAGACGCTGCCCTCGACGCCCTACCCAGACTTTCAGTCATGGAGGAGCTCAATGACCTGCCAACAGAGGAGGAGCTCAGTGAAGCCATCGACTCTCTGGCCTGCGGTAAGGCACCGGGGAAGGACGGTATTCCCCCGGAAGTCCTTAAGCAGGGGAAGTCAACCCTTCTGCAGCCGCTGCATGCTGGGAGCAGGGCCACATTCCCCAAGACATGAGAGATGCCCACATCGTCAATCTCTATAAGAACAAAAGTGACCGCAGTGATTGCAACAACTACCGCGGCATCTCTCTGCTGAGCATCGTCGGCAAGGTGTTCACCCGAGTCGCCCTCAATCACCTTCGAGTCTCACCCCACACGTTTACCCCGAGTCGCAGTGTGGCTTCAGAGCTGGCAGGTCCACCGTGGACATGATCTTCTCCCTCCGTCAGCTGCAGGAGAAGTGCCGAGAGCAGCAGCAGCCTCTGTTCATCACATTTGTGGACCTGACCAAGGCCTTCGACTTGGTCAGCAGGAGCGGGCTCTTCCAGATCCTCCAGAAAATCGGTTGTCCACCCAAGCTACTCGCAATCATCTCCTCCTTCCACCAGGACATGCAAAGCACGGTCCGCTTCAACGGGGCTACCTCAGAATCTTTTCCAGTCAGCAGTGGAGTGAAACAGGAATGTGTCCTGGCACCAACCTTGTTCGGGATCTTCTTCTCAATGCTTCTCCAGTGCGCCTTCGCCGACTGTGAAGACGGAGTGTATGTCCGTACAAGGCAAGATGGGAATCTCTTCAACATCGCCAGACTTCGTGCCAAGACCAAGACCTACGAGGTGTTGATATACGCGAACTGCTGTTCACAGACGACGCTGCCCTTGCATCCCATAGTGAAGAGGGCCTCCAGTGCCTCGTGAACAAACTGTCCGCTGCCTGCAAGGAGTTTGGGTTGACCATCAGCCTCAAGAAAACCAACATCATGGCGCAGGCTGCCGACTCCCCGCCTACCATCACTATCGAGGACACTCAGCTGGAAGTAGTGGAAGCCTCCACCTACCTGGGCTCCACCGTCACGAGCACAACATCACTTGATGCCGAGATCAGCTCAAGGATCGCCAAGGCTGCAGGGGTCATGGCCAAATTGAAAAAGCGAATATGGAGCAACAGTCTGCTGAGTGAAAGGACCAAGGTCCTGGTCTACCAAGCCTGCGTCCTGTCAACTCTCCTTTATGGCAGTGAGTCGTGGTCGACTTACGCCAGGCAAGAGCGACGCCTCAACAGCTTTCACCTCCATTTGCTTCGCCGCCTGCTGCACATCAGATGGCAAGACAAGGTTCCGAACACGAACGTCCTCTGGCGAGCTGGTCTCATGAGCATACCTTCCATGCTCTTTCAGAGACGCCTCCGCTGGCTGGGCCATGTGCACCGCATGGAGCCTGATCGTCTGCCATGGGAAATCTTGTATGGAGTACTGTGCAACGGTGCCCAAAAAGTTGGCCGGCCTCTGCTCCCCTACAAGGACACCATCAAGCGCGATCTGAAGGCTGTCAAGATCAACGCAAACAGCTGGGAAGATACCAAACCCTGACATCAGGCGGCATCAACTCAAGACGCAGGTGCTGGCGGCTGAAGAAAGTGAGAGAGATCGAGCTAACGTCAGGATATTTCTCCATGCTTGAAACAGAAAATACATCAAAAAACAGGTCCACTTTTTTTCTCTCTTATAGGGATGGCAGGTATTCAAGAAACCAGCGACACCAGAACACGTCAGCCAGGTACTGGACATGTTGCCATCTGCAGCAGGAAAAGCTGTCATCTTTGACAAATTCTCCCAGTGGCAAGGTGGGACCTGCACACAAGAGCAGCAGGTGATTGGGTGATGAATCTTCTGCTGATTCCAATCTTGAATAGCTTCTTGCTACTCCTTCTCACATCTGACAAAGTTACTGCCATTGTGCGATTGTATGCATTGAGGTTGGCCTCTCCTCGCAATAAAACGCCTTAAAGCATAGATGAAAGAATTTGTGTCAAGGCCATGGCTAACCTTGATGTGCAGTGCGCGAACTGCCAGACAGGTACTTTGTCCACGACATACTAGCAGGGGGCCAAAACAATTGACTGAGGGCAGGTTCAGAGGGGCAAACTCTGTCCTCCCATGCAAATTTGCCATCTTCTGCTGTCCCACAGATGCCCGCATCCACTTGCAATGGAAGAATCCATTCAGAACTTGGTGTAGGGAGACTCTCACTTGAACAATCCAATATTTTTCTCTTATCATTGACAGCGTATGTTCAAGACCAGAGTGACTACAGCGTAGATCATAATGACAAATGACGAGGTTGGACATGTGATGCTGCTTTGGTAGTATAACTGGATGTTTAGCATCTTCACTGATCAGTCAGCGTTGGAGGCGACCTCCTACACATGAGACCTCTCCAAAGGAGTGGGTCCAATTTGCAAATATGGCTTGATTTCTTGACGCTCTTCACCTTCAAGGGGATTGTGCTTTCGGTAGCAGCGCCCTGTAAAGACAGCAACTCGTCGTAGAAACAGCAAGTTTGGATGACCTTGATGACTTCTGTTTCGGCTTCCTCTAACTCGTGAACCTTCAAGGCATCAATCTTCTGATTATGGTGGGGCTGCAGCAGGTTTGTAGCCGATTTCTGTATTGGAGTATCCACGCCACAAACCTCTTCAATGAGTACAACAATGAAAATCATTTGAAAACTTCCACAAAATCGCGATCTGGAGGACAGGTCATGGTTACAAACGTGGCGTCAACTTCTTCTAGAGGTATCTGTTTGATCTCCTTGTTGATTAGAGGGGGATCTGGGGCCAATTTTCTTCGGACAGCCAAAGGAATTCTGGACCCCTTGTCTAGCGGTTACTTCTGGTGATAGCCTCGGCTGATAAGACCCTTGAGGTGTCGTCAGCGGGGTTCATCTTTGTTCCAACGTAATGCCATGTGCATGGGGTGCATTGTTCACGGATGGCAGCAACTTGGTTAGCCACAAAGGTTTTGTACCTTCTTTCACTGTTAGCAATGTAGCGCAGGACACAAGTGCTGTCCGTCCAGTAGAAGGAGTTGTTGATAAGGAGTTCAACCTCTTGGCGTATTATTCTGTCCAGCCTCATGTAGAGCACAGCGGCAGACAGTTCTATTCTTAGGATGGTCACTGGCTTCAGAGGTGACAAGCAGGATTTTCCCATAATGAATGGGCAGTGAACTTTGTGCCAGGAATTTACAGGCCTGAGGTAAGAAACGGCACCATAGGCCACCTGAGAGGCGTCAGAGAAGTGGTGAAGTTGGCAGGAGATAATGTCACCAAAATTTGGGAGTTTGAAGCACCGATCAATAACGAATTGCTCCAGTCTAGGTAACTCCTCCAACCAACTCTTCCAGCATATTAGATCCTCTTCAGGGATTAAGTCATCCCAACCACGTTGTTTCGTGCAGAAGTTCTGAAGGACTACCCCAAGGACTCTCTCCGTAAGGGTGCTGTTGAAGTCCAAACAGACCCTGCTCGATCCAACTCAGGGAAATATTCAACGACCTTGCCCTTTTTCTGACACCCACATGGTTAGCTTGAAGCCTCCTTGTTTCAAGAGTTTGCAGGATAGATGGATGGCATCTTCCTCTGAATCAATGGATTTTAAGGAATCGTCTACATAGAAGTTTTGCTTGACCGTTCTTACAGCCTCACTGCTGAAATTTGCTTGGTTATCTATTGCGGTCTTCTTCAAGGCAACGTTGGCACAACTAGTGGAAGATACAGCTCCAAATAGATGGACGGTCATCGTGTATTCTTCTGGCTCTAGATCCAGATTTCCATCGGACCACCAGAGGAAATGTAGTGCACTGCGGTCTTCGGGGTTCACATGAACCTGGTGGAACATTTGCTTCCACATCTCACATAAATACTACCGGATCCTGGCAGAATCTAGTCAATACTCCGATGAGGGAATTTCCTGTAAGAGTTCATCATTGAGGGACTTGCTGTGATACTTGGCAGAACAGTCAAACACAATGCATACCTTTCCTGGTGTTGTGGGATGTTGGATTGCGTGGTGGGGAAGATACCATGTCTTGCCTTGCGCTTCAGCTGACAGGGCTTTAGTCGTGTATCCCTTTTTCAAGAGGTCTTCCATGCAATCTTTATACTTGGACCTTAGCTCTGGGTCTCTTGATAGACATCGTTTTAGCAGCTTAAGGCGATAAGGTCGACCACTGGTCTAATGTTCTCCAAACAAGGAGGGTTGTTCTTCCAGGGTAGGGCAAGCTGATAGTGGCCGTTCTCTAGATTGACAGAGTTCAGTAAGTCTGAAACTGTTCATTTAGCCACAGGTCAGCCTTTATGAGGTTAGCAGTGCGAGTGTTAGTGTTAGTAACCTTTCCTAGTGGCTCATTTACCACACAACCGAGGGTGTTTCTTGTGGCGTTAAGACCTCCATTCTGACTTGGAATAACCTGCTTAGGCTCAAGGATTTCTGGAGCGCCACTGCCAATGAGTAAACCGATGTCCACATCAATATTGGGGATCTTCACTTCAGAGAGATATCGCCACTTTTACGCATCTTGTTGGTTCGCAATACTCTCAGTAGTAACAGGCAGGCTTGGTATTGTGAACATTGGGAGTATTGGGAGCTAAAAGAGATTCTCCTCATCCAAGTCCAGTACTTCTAAACTAACAACCTGACAATAAGTTTTGCTGTTCTCCTTTTCCATAGTTGTTAATGACAATGTGGTTTCCTTTCCTGACAAGTTCAGTTCCTTTGCTAGAAAGTTGTGTTTGAGCCATTAGGGAGCTTAAGCAACGACGACGACACCGCCAAGGACGACGCCTAGTAAAAAATGAATTTATATTTTACAAGCAAAATTTGCGTTTGTTTAGATCTGCTCGGTACGCCAATGACTCTATAAACGTGTTTAAGCCAACTATGCAAAGAGGGCGTTCAATTCCAAATAGAAATACGAAAAATCAGCCGTCATGGTACACGTTCCGTAGACGACGCAGAACTTGGTCATTTCACGTTGTTGTTATGCTGAGGACCCATTGAAATGTACAAAGAATTATAATGCACGTGCACAGCTATTGTTTTGCTCATTAAATCTTTTGTTTGGTGCTGTTCTCGTTGCCGTCGTCGTCGCGGTTTGCTTAAGCTCCCTATTGTCTTTATGTGGACCTAGAGCTTCATTTCTTCCATTGACAAAGCCGTTGTGAACGTTCTGGTAGTCCACCTGCTGTGTACCACTGGCTTCCTTTCAGACAAGAGGTAGAGAAGTGGCCAGGCACAAGGCAGTTATCTCGAATGTTCTTGGAGTGGAGATTAAGTCTTTCAAAGACTTCTTCTTAAACTCATCACAAAGGGACAGCCAATGTCGGGCATTGCAGAGAGGGCATTTCTGGTTGTTACCATTAACTGGTGTGTGGTTTCCCTGCTGCAAGTTGGACGCCCTAGAGGGTGGCTTGTTTCTAAACTTTGAACTTCCAGTGGTTACTGGGTTGTCCTTTGTAACGTTTCCAAAGATGGTGTGCGTGGCAGCACAAACCTTTGAGGTATCGAAATCGCCCATGTCTCCTATTGTAATTTCCCATTCTTCAATTTTGGTGATTCTGTCAGCGACATCACACCACTTTAGTTTCAATCCATATGGCAGCCTGTTAACAACCATTTTTAGGGTATCTGGATTCTCCACCTTGTTAAGATAGCCGATTTCAATTAGAGTATTCTTGCAGCTGGTGAGTAGAATCAAGAACCACTGTAGTGCAGGGCAATCCTCTGCTTTAATGGGTGGTCCCTTTGTTAACTTATCAATGTAGGCAGCCAAGTAATTCGTTAGCTTTGACGGTATCATTTTTTGAGGAGACATCTAGCCTCTTGATATCCTTCCTCAGGTTTCATAGATAAACAGCTGGACACTAACACACTCTCTGGATATATACTGTACCAGGTAGTATAATCTTGTGCTATCGCTGGTGGTTTTGCTTTTGATTACGTTTTGGAAGGCTCGTATGAACCCCCAGTACTCAATAGGGTCTCCCCTAAAAGTAGGCACCTCTGGCTGTGGAAGTGTCAGAGCAAGTGTGCTCTCTTTTTGTCGCTGAAGTAACTGTCGGAATTCTACTGGCTTTGAGTAGCTAACAACCTTTCGAGAAACGTGTCGGGCCATCATTCTCTTTCACCCAAGACATGTGGTGTTACAGGTGACCCCCCCTGCGCATATAGTGGTTTGATCGTTGATTCGTTCTTTTATGTAAGCTTTTACCATATATGGTCTCAAACCAATTTATGTCCGGAGACACCATGTAACTACCTCTTTCGCAGGCTCCTCCTTAATGGTAAGCAAAGAAGATGGCTCAACTTCTGGATTCAGGTCATCGCATGGCCAACTGTAAGCATTCGGATTGAGTGGTTTGCTAACTTTAGGAACTTCAGTAAAATTCTGGGGCCTATTATCGGTGTTATCCAATGTTAGTTCACTTTTTGGCGGCTGGGATTCTGATGGGCAACTGTTTACTGCGCTTTGGGAGTATGTAGGCCAGTTGGTAGCTGGATCAAAAGATCTAGGAGTTGCCACATGATCTGCCTGATTCTGCACAGATCAACTCCTTGGCTTAAGCCTTTCCAATTTTTGTTTGGAGTTCCAAAGCTCCTCTTCGTTGCTGGATTCGTAAGCTCTTCCTCTTGGAGGGCTTGGAACCTTTCAAGGCTCACAGCTTCAGCTTGTAAAACTGCTCGTTTAGTGGCGGCCTTTGTCCTAGCGGCTGAAATTGAACTTCCATGAGAACTCGCGTGGCAACCAATCAACAAGCCTTTTCTTGAGCAGCAAGATGACTTTGAGCAGGCACGAAAAGCAGTGTTGCTGATTGAATCCTCGGGATGTAATTCTTCTTGAGACTGTAGTAGTCTTGTTTCAATAGCTGTTGACAAGATCCAATGGCCAGCATTGCGGGCCAAATCCGTTGCTAAAGGACTGTGGCGTCATAATAATTATTTGACTCTTTAATTTTGTTTTCGTCATGAAGTTGAGAATGATAGTCGGCATGGGCTTCCTTGAACTCCTGTAGGAGTTGTTTGAATTCTTCGATGCTCTCCTTTACTAGATCGTAGTTGTTAGAGTTCAGCATCAATCCTTTTATTTTGTTTTGGGCCTTAGTAAGAATTCTCCACTTAGCACTTCTGCTCCTCTTGAGCTGCAGGAGTTTTTTGGATCGAACCCTGTCCCAGTTGAGAGTAACACTTTCTATCCTGACTCTTGAATTAGATAGAGGTGATTTGTGTTCACTATTTGTGTTTTGTTCGCTCTCTTTGTCAGCCATGACCGGTGTAGGGTTTTCCACACTCATGTTTGCGGAACGTGATAGCCTATTGCATAACTTGAAGTGAGCAACATGTGTTTCAACTGTTACTTAGATAACTCAGCTAAAGTCCTCATAAAAGTAGAATATCCAACAATAAATGATGAACAACGCAAAACTTGAGCACCAAATTCGAATTAATGTGACTTTCCAGGAGCGAAGCGACATGTAGATTACGATCTCAGGAGCTTGAAATACTCAAATGCACACGGTAAAATTAATTGATGACATTTATTGGAAGCCAGGGATGAATCAACAATTGAGGAATCAGGATAACAAAATATAGATGTACTTATGATGTGAAGTTGTAATTAGGTAGCAGTTGCGAATGTGTGATTGTGTGGTCGTGTGATTCGAACTAAAAGCAAAATTGTACAAAAGGCTTGTAAGCTAAATACTAACAAAGATACAGAACATCAATCAACGATACTGAATGAACATAGATCTTAGACTATAACAATATGATTAGAACTAAAAATATGTATCAAAAACTAACTTTGATCTTGCTCCTGTGAGGGTAGCAATAGAAGAAACGGATAGATTGAAAATGATAGCAGCGACAAAAACCAGCGAGCACGTAGATCTCGTAACTACCCGTAACTGATAAAAAAACACGTTATAGAAGGTTATAGAAGGTTATATTACACAGCTTGCATTGATCACCGCAATCACAGCATGAATAGTAAACTAAAAAATTTAATAGTAAAATGAATTAGGAAAGTCACAACAGGGAAGTATTGTCTAAAGGTATTCCATTGAGAAAAACATCCACAATTCCACACAAGAGCACGAAGTTATTGTCATAGTGACACTGAGTACTGGATTACTTCTCTATATGTTGTTTCACTTATCAATTGTGTGCACTTTAATTAAAAAATGCGAAAATATTGCAATTTTAATTAAACATGACTTTGCCAAAATCGCAAAAAATTAGTGCATACATGTAGCAAGAAAAACAAGTCTTCTACAATTGCAAAAATTAGTTACTGCAAATACAAAATAGCACCAATTCGTAGCATTAATTTAAGTAACATAAATTTCACATTTAAATGAACGTAAATGAGATTCTGCAGTTTAAATGAGATTCATTAAATTTTAATCTCACCCGTCGAGCAGTTTCCCAGCCATCACCCATGTTAACTGCTGTTCCAGGAGCAATGAGATTACGAGGATGACCATAATGCATATTGCTCCAGCCCACAACAGCTCCACCATTCTCCATGGCTG
>Ga0099814_1054167_pt1 | contig 14791 bp, 13 predicted proteins | sample DipTnscriptome_2_FD_81131 | JGI IMG/M metagenome (GOLD analysis project Ga0099814, IMG submission 81131) | Coral microbial communities from Puerto Morelos, Mexico - Diporia T B metatranscriptome (Eukaryote Community Metatranscriptome) | ecosystem: Host-associated > Invertebrates > Cnidaria >... | reverse complement strand
CGGGAGGTCCGTATTGGGAAAAACTGTGCCCGAGGTCTTGTGTACGTCCCGAGGCCGCAGAGGGCACAGTTTTTCCCAAATTATACGGACCGACCTAGGCCGGCAAATAACGTGTTTATTTTTTTCTTTTAGGAAAATTACTTTATAAGAAATATTTGTGTTGGTTTTTTACTGAAGCAGTTTCGCACCGTGGGCGTGCGTTTGACGTTTCGGACAAGCAATACAGAAAAAGAACAGAGAAAAGCTAATCAGCACGACACACATTCATGAAAATTAGAAGTGGCTTTATTTATTACCTATAAATCTCATCAAATGTCAAAAATGTCACTCAAATGTCACACTTATCACCTGACTGAAAGTTGTTTACAATTCATTCAAAATCTGTAGAATGTAATCTGTTTTCTCGAGGTTTACATACCAAAAAAAGTTGGAACGGTTTCAATTTTGACAACACTTTATGGAAAAATCTAAAAACTTTTAGTCAGTAGACTGACAAAGGAAAGTCCTCAACATGTTCCTTAATTGGAATTGGAATCAGAATCATGACTTATGATCACGTCCCGCTTCTTTCTCTTGGCTGGCCTGCACAAGGTTTCGCCACTTTCTGGATTCTTTTCAAGGGAAATGTCTCCCCATCTTAATTTACGGGACTTGTCACGAGCTCTGAAGCCAAAGTGCAAGGACAAAACCCACCAAACAGTTCTCTGGAGCACCTCAGAGTTGTGGTCACCAAACTGTTTTGTAGTAAACAACAAATGTTCTTCACTTGCGGTGATTGATCTTGCTGCTTGTGGGTGATTTCCCTTGGCGTGCTTTTCGACGAGCTCCCTTTTGTTTGCTTCTTGCTTTTTTTACTTCTCTTGACTTAGCAAACTCCATGTCTTGAAAGAGATTTACAAGCGAGTTTTTGTCCTTCAGGTGTCTTTGAATACTTCCTGAAATGAGGACAGTGAAGCAGGCTCGTACTCTCCGCCATCTTTCTTCTTCACGTCCATGAAAAATTTGCAAAGGAGTACATTAAGGTTGGCAGCTGGAATATTCTCAAGCTCTCTTGCCTCTCCAATAGACAAACGAAATCTTTTCCAGACATTAAGGTCATAGCTGTTTTTTTTTATCATGTTTTCCGGTCTTTGCGCTTCAATGAACTCTTGTATTGTTGACTTTTCTCTGTCTTCAATGTCGTTGCTTGTGTTTTCAAAGTTTTTGTTTTCTTGAAGTGTGTTTTCTTCGTCTGGATAATAAAATTCACTTTCGCTATGATAGCTGACATTATTCGAATCCATAATTGTATAACCTTTTGTCCAATGTTTACATTTCATGTAGATTTTCAATGTTATAAAAAGCTGCCAAAATAGCCATAATCCTGGAAAACTCGGAGTGGTCCGTATGCGGGGTCTGGATGGGAAAATCCAGACCGCTGGAGCACGCGGAATTAGCCAGTCAGATTCAAGGGTTTAGGATTCCGGACCTCTGAGATGCTTCAGAGAAAATAAGAGTACCTATGATATGACCGGTATGGCCCCACGTGCCATTTCCAGTGGAAAAATAGGTCCACTGTGTGTACGTGTGTCTAGTGTGAAATGAATGTAAAGTAGATATTGACTGGTTAGGGCTGTTATTAAGGTGCATTTGGAATGGACAGTACACTATAAATTTAAATGTAGAGACGATCATGAACATTTATTCTTTATTAACTTAGCAACAGATGTTCTTATTAACTGAGTTACATGAAAGGTAACAACTGAATGTTTATTGTGAAAATTTGATTGAAACTTGTGATAATGAAGCAATTAAATAATTCTAGGACTTTAAATGTGGAAAAGTCATATGTTATTTGAGGGAGTCAAATGATATTATGACATCTTGCAACTGTTCCCTCTGTTATATCAGATAAATGAATTTGAACATAAACATAAATGAACACAAATGAATTTGAACATAAAACAGTACATTGCTTGTAACAACAATGGAAGAGTTCTTCCACTATACAGTGGATTCTAGAAGCAACATACAATGCTCAAGAAAGGTGTTTTTATTAACTGAGTTACATGAAATGCAACATCTGAATGTTTATTGTGAACATTTGATTGAAACTTGTGATAATGAATCAATTACATATTTCTAATCTGTTTCTTTTGTTGAAGGAAGTGGATTGGGTAGAGTAATATTTGGAAAGTCATTACACTGTTCGATTGAACCATGTTCGATGGACTATTTCTGTTATGTATCTTTACCTTCTTAATGACATTCCTAGCACCATTTGTCATGCCGTCATCAGTTCTAATATTTATTGCTACTTCTGTCCTCTCACCTTCAGCAAGTCGAAGGTTTGAAGCTAACTGCTTAGTTTTCCTAGGGTCAGAGGGTATTTGCTTCAAGATTTTATCTCTGAGTTCTGTGGAATTAGCTCCTACAGCACTGTCTATTGCTTTGATGGTATACTTATCACCAGTTGCTTCCCTATGAACTCTACTGTTAAACTGTTCAACCTTTTAATTTTTTAAGAAGAAATGAGGAACATTGTAGTGTCGAGGCTCATTGATTATGTATGAGTTGGCTATATATATATATAATTTTTTCAAGGAGTGTGTGAGAATGTTCTGCATGTGTGTGACAGATGTACATTAAACGGTGTGATTTGCTCGTAGCGTGTGTTGGCGGTTCTACAAACATGAATTGGATAATTGGTAGAGTCTCCTGAAATACATCTTTCTTTGAGTTTTGCAGTATCCTCTGGGGTGTGATTTCCTTCCCTTAATCCGAGTAGAATTCCAGCAAATTGCTTACTTTCTCTTTGTCTCATAATCTCATCAAATTCAAACATTGTAAAATGTTTTTTCCAGAGGTTAGGGGCGTGAGATGCTCAGATACTCTGAGTTTTTCATATCCTTAAAAACATAGCCATCCATAACAGGCTCCAACTGAAATAAGTCACAAGTGCAATGATGCTAACACCTCCAAAGTGCTCAGTGCTACCCTTAATATCCTTCAGTCTATTATTAATTTGCACATTAAGCGTTGTATTTCCAATCATAGATATCTCATCTAAGAAAATTAATCTGTGAACTGTAATTCCTTTAATGCCAAAAGCAGTTTTTCCAGTAGGTGCAAGCAGTAATATTTTAACTTCACTGAAATCCTCTCCAGCCCTTGAGTTATATTTCAATGCTGCTTGATACAGTGATTTTACAAGATGGGATTTACCCACTCCAGCTCCTCCAGAGAGGAAATTATAGAAAGGTTTGTCAGATGTTTTTATGAGATCCAAAATATGGTGAAAGAATTCTGATTTGCCTCTCCCACACACCTTCCATGTGACTTGCTGATGGAGCATTGAAATTGAATTCGATCCAATCACAGTTCAGCTTCGTAAGGGTTGAATTGATTTTGCTCTGATCCATCTTATCAAGGGCTTCTTGTAGCTCTCCTCTGGCGCCGGTGAAATTTGTACCTCGGTCTGCTTGCAGTTGTCTTATAGGACCACGCCTACAGGTAAATCATCGCAGCGCATTAAGGAATGAATCTGTTTCTATTGTGTGGCAGACTTCTAAATGGACCGCTCTCGAGGCCATGCAGGTGAAAAGCACACCGTATCTTATGGCCTTCCTTGATGTACCATGGGCCAAAAACTTCGACTCCACAGTAAGTAAACGGAGGAGATGGTTTGAGTCTTTCTTCGGGAAGGTTGGCCATTTTTTGCTCCTGTACGTTTGCCTGCAATCGCTGGCAAGTGACGCAATTCTTTATAAATCTTGAGACCGCATCGCTACATCCAGTGATCCAGTAACTGGAGGAGCGAATTTCATTGAGGGTGAGGCCTCATCCCTGGTGTTGAATCTTCTTGTGGAAATCCTTTATCACGAGTTCCGCAATGTGTCCTTTTGGAAGGATGACTGGGTTCTTGATGTCTTCGGGTAGGCTGGCTAGCTGTATTCTTCCGGCCACTCTTAGAACTCCGTGTTTGTCTACAAAGGGATCAAGGCGATAGAGAGTACTTGCTTGCTTTACGACTTGGTTTCTCCTTCTTACTTCATCTCCTTTCTGTAATTTCTTGCTCGATCCAAGAGACTTGAGTTCTTTGATTTCCTTGTTGAAAGCTCTCTCTTGTACGTGTTTTATAATTTCACGCTCAGCTTTCTTCAGTTCTTCTTCAGTTCTTCTACTCCAAGGCATCATTCTCTACGCACCATTCAATACCTAGTACTCTTTCTGTGGGAAGTTCTTCAATCTCGAGGTCGAGATCCTTGATATTCTTGGCATGGTCTTTGACGGGAATTGACTCGATTACTTCTTTTCTGTTGGAGTTAATCCACCCCTTTTGCACATCTTGCTTTTGTTTATGAGGCAAATAGCTTCCTCGACTGTCTTGACAGACTTCAGTCCATCATCCACGTAAAAGTTCTTGCTTAGGAACTCTGCAGTTTCAGTTCCGAGATTCTTCTCGTTGTCTTCAGCAGTGGTCTTGAGGGCCAGATTTGCGCATCCTGGTGATGATGCAGCACTGAATAGGTGTACAGTCATTCTGTATTACAATGGGTCCTTGGAGGTATCGCCTGGGTCCCACCAAAGGAAGCGCAGATAGTCGCGGTGTTCTTCATTGACCTTCACTTGGTGGAACATTCCTTCGATGTCGCAAGCAAATGCCACTGGTTCTTGTCGAAAGCGGCACAGGACTCCCAACAGTGAATTGGATAGGTCAGGTCCCTGCAGGAGTTGTTGGTTCAAGGAGTAGTCTTCTGCGGAGCAATCGAAAACCACTCTGATTTTTCCCGGTTTCTTAGGGTGATATACACCGTGATGTGGGATGTACCACAACTGTTCATTCTTCTTGGGGGTCTTTCAGCGTAACCAGCTCTGATCACGTCATTCATGAAGGAAGCGTCTTTTCAGCTGATGGAGTCGCGTCTCTGCTAATTTTCTGTTTGACGGAAGTTCAATGTTGTCTTGGCAAAGTGGTTAAGGCATTTCATAATGGTTATCTTCACAGGGTTCTCCCTAGTTTTCTAAACAACAGGTAAGGGGATTTTCCCAGCCGCTAGACCATTTGCTGGATATCAGCCATTTTTTTTTCACTTTTGCGCCATATCGGTTGATATCACGTGAGTTCTGCCTGGTCCTAATATAACTTTTTATAAGTATTAAAATAGGTTCCACGCACATTGTTTCCTAAAACACATACATTTTCTTTGAAAGAACGGCCTTACGATATTTAAAAATATCATATAACAGTTTCCTTATTTTACACCTTTGACATAAAGTTCTTTACTCTTGTCATTCAATGAAGATATTGAGAAATTTTCATAAACCTGTTCCTTGAAAATATCTTTTGAACTTCTAGAATGCCAAGAAATGGATTTCTTGACCAGTAGGCATGAATTTCTGACAGCTGCTTATTTCCAAACAGAATGTTCACTGCAAAGAATGCGCGGATTTCATTGGCCGTTGTTTCATACCACAATGGATCGGCTTTCTCTGCTATCGACTGCTGTGCATAGCAGTTAGTTTCAACAGTGATTCGGTTGAAATGTTCATCTTTAAACAGTAGTTTAAAGAAACCAAGGGCAGATTTTCCAGCAACATCGGTGACTGGCCCACTACGTCGATCGAAGGCATTAACATTCACAGCATCACAAATATTTGAATTCCACTGTTCGTTGACTTCTTCTTCTTCATTGTTGGTTTCCCACTCATATGGGTCAAAATCTGAGAGGTCTTCGGTATTGACGGTTGAGACTGATATGCACAGGAAAAAATTCCAAAAAATCATTAATGTAAAATTGAATGGGATTTAGTTAATTCCCATGGAAAAGAACATCAATGTAAAAGCAGAACACTTGACATTAATGGTTTCGTTGCAAATTTACTTTAATGTTTATAGGAAATCCCATTCATGGTTAATGTAAGATTACCAGAGATGGTTATATCCATTTAAACACCATGTAAAATGTCCCTTAAACATTAATGGGAAACTGAAGAAACATTATTGGCTTTTTGTTGCTTAACATTGTTGTTATTTTAAATTACTACTCTTGGGAACTCCTCAATTCCCATGAAAAGAAACCCATTAATGTTTTCTTGGTAAAACCATACATTCGTGTTTACTTTAAATTCCATGCATGGGTAGAATCAAATTACCATCCATGGAAGTTAACATTGTTGGGAAAAAAGGTCTCTTTCCATTTATGGGTTTTTACTTTTTTCCATTGAAAGGAATTTATAAAAGTCCATGGTGGTTGGTGGCTGGTAAATAAACCTTTGCCATTAATGTGAATAACTGGTATCATGAAAACATTAATGGTAACTGTTTTTACTCCACAAATGGAATTATAATGGTAAACCGCACGATCTGTAGACATTCTGTGAAATGTCAAGAGAAGTGTGGATCAAGAGTTATAAAATGCTAGTAAACCTGACATTGTTATGACGTGCTAATAACCAGAGAAAATGCTGCATTGCATTTGAAGTCAGTAATAATCAATGACTTCAATTATTATTAAAATTATTGTAACAGAAAAGAAAGAAATAGCCACATAATCCGTGTACAATATTGAGCCTTTAATTCCTGAATAGCAAAGTATATGTACATACATACATTATCTTGAAACTCATGTTTAGGTGACTTTCTTGTAAACATTAATGGCAATGAGATTCAAATAGTTTTTCTTCAAAAGCCATGGTCAATCAATGGAAAAGTTTTCGAAACACTGCTTGTTTTTGACAAAAATAAACATGCATCTACAAATGCACTTAAATTAATGTTGATTTTAGCTGATTAGGTTGTGACAATGGCAACAATCACGTACTAAGACCCTATATATAATTATATATAGGCTAAAATTTAAACCTTAACTGGATATCTAACCTTATCTTTAATTTCTAACAACAGGTGTGACTGCTACATCACGCTATCCCCATCAAAGAGATCAACTCAATAAAGTCCATGTTTCTTCTAACCTCAACTTTAACAGTGTTATCATTTTTTTTAACAGAGTGCTGACACCTTATACAGGGATGGTCATTCCATACAATTTAAAACATTCTTAATTTTAATTTCCCACATGAAATGTGTCCACCCCTTGATAAAAAATGTTTTAAAATGGCTTCATTTTCTTAATATCGTCTCTTGAAGCATTTGCAAGGTCTACCATAACCTTAACAATACCATGATCCAGAAGGCTTTGTGCCACAGCACGAACCAAACTGAGCTTATCTTGCTGGATATTTTTTAAACCCAAAGCTTTGGCAGAGGAAGCCAGTTGACTTCTTTTTACATCTCCCACACAAATTGAGTTGTACGCAACACAAACAATGAGTTCTGCAGTTTTATCTGGCAGAGCTGAAAGAGAAGAATAAAGAAAAAAAATTATACACATGTACAGTGCTGTAACTTTCCTCACCAGCCAAATGTGCAATAAGACATATATATATGGGCTGATTGTCTAACTCAAAGATTTTTTATCTTAACAGAATGTTTCCTTTCAAAGGTGTTCAAGATCTAAGGGTTGTTCACATGATACTGTTACTGCTTTCATTGCTGAATAAGATAAAACTTTATACCAAATTTACACAACTGCTTCCACGGCAATAATATACCAGTGGATCATGTGTCATTAGTTTTGTTCCCATGTTTAAAACATACCCTCATTTTCATCTGAATCATCCATGTCTTCTGTGTCCCCAGATTCTTCTTCTTCATTAATGGAATTAGAAACACTAGAACTGTCATTTCCTTCAGAACTTGAGCTTTGAGTATTCCTTTTGAGAGTTCACTTATCAGGCTGCAATTAAAAAAGGCCCCTTAATGTGTTTGAATTCATCATTTCATCTCAAAACATATGTGTCCTCACTTAGAAATTTCATATATCATTACAAATTTGGCTGAATATCATTTTTTTTTCTAAACAGTTTTTAAAGTAACAGTGGCACTTAATAAAAAACCAGGCCAGTCCCTGTTCTCAGAGACAGGTCCAGATGGCCACATCTATATTTTTATACTTTGATCTATTAATTTGTAGCAGGATCCTTCAGAAAGTCTGCATGCACTGCAGACAATATGTTTTATGCTAATGAAATATTATGAAAAGTTGAGCTCACCATAGCATAGTCGTACCCATTCCTTATGTGACGTCTTCTCTCGTTTAGCACATCTAGAATATGTTGCCTAATTCCATCTCTTCCAAACTTCAAAGGTTCAAAGTAGCAATCCTCGATGAGCTCCTCTACCAGTTGATTCAACTCATCAAAAGCAACTTTACTCTTTTTGAAGTTAGGAATGTCATTTCCTGGCCATCGTTTAATTGTTGGTGCTCTGATCGCTTTTCTCCTAACAAGGGAAGGATCCAAATAGTTGCTGGAAATATTAAGGAAATTGCTTTCCAGTAAAAAGTCTCCTCTGAAGAACTGGCTTATATGGGAAATTAGTATATACTAAAACAGTGGATAGCGTTAAATGCACGCTCTGATTGGCTACTCAAACTCGGAATATCCTTTGCTATTCACCTCTGAGCAACTCGCGCGTGCGCCCGAAAATATTGTATTATCGTTTCATGAATAAATGAGTTTAAAAAATCTTTTTGGGCTGTATTATCTCACTCTTTCGTCGCCCCTTTGGCCAACATCATCAGGGTCTTGCCATCAATTTTTAGCACTGTTTGCATAAAATCAAAACAAGCGATAACACAACATTTTGCATCGAACAGGTGAGCTTAAACATACGCGGCGGCCATCTTTGATACTTCTGCACTTCGTCTTTCTGACAGGAAGTCCTGCATGATTCCTAACTCATGTAATGTTAAAAAAAAACTCTGAGAAAAGTGCTTCTACTCGATGTAATCGAACGTAAGCTTGAATAATTTTGTAAACAAGCATAAGCTTAACTTAACAGCACTTTTTCGACGTACATGTACGGTACCAGTATCTCTTATTTTCGCGCCAAAACGAAATGAGTTTCAATGAAGCGGATAAAACACCTAATGACTAGTTTTCGCCGAAACAAAGCGGTGAAAATTCCATCAGGTATATGATACGTTTAGGTAATAATCTAATTGAAACTTATTAGTCCTTATTACAGCGGGAGGCTATGAAACATAATCGACCTCTGCAGAATGGCGCGAAGATTATTCAAGGAAAGTCTTACCTTCGAACTTTTGTGCCACTTCTGAATCTAACTCTTTTTCTATAATTTCTTTAACCTCCTGAACAGTCATTTCATTAAACGGTTTTCCGTTCGTTTCCTGCACAGAAGTCATTATTTTTCTCAACTAAAAAGTGTAAAAGTCTAAAAGATCCACAAGCACTGCGACCGACGCGAAAACGGAGGACTCTTCGCCCTCGCCTGAAGCATTGCGGGTACTACGATGTGATTGGTCGGCGTGTAAATAGGGATTGATATGATTGGTGCGAGAAATCGTTGCGCGGGAAATTAGGCGTTAGTGTTTTGCCAGTTGTGGCGGACCGAGTTTGTGGTTCAGCTTCTCAAAATTATGGCAGCTAAAAGGTGAAGAATTGAGCCATGGAATTATGCCATGGTTCTTTGTCAAATCGGATGAATGCATTGTTGGAAAAACTGATTGTGAGTTTTAATTTGAGATCTGCAAATTCCAAACCTTGTAATAAAACTACTTATGTATATTTTTTGTTGTCAACATAATTGTTTTTTTTTTATTTGAAAGTTTTCAAAGTCATTTAAAAATTTTCTGTTGATACAAATCACCAAATTGCCAAAATTCAGTACTACAACAAGGATGGAGAGAGGCAAGATGGTTCTGTGCCTCTCACCTTGTATGCCCCAGAGAGAAATCCTCGTTTAGCTTATGACAAAGTATCCTGGAATGCCATTGTGTGTTTGGCTCATGGAACATGGAATGAGAACTTATGGGAAATGATGGATATGTAACAAAACATCTTACTTTGGTGATGGTTTATTATTATTACATTTAATGGTTTTAATCTTAACATTAATGGTCTAGATTTAACTTTTTTTATGACTGGTATAAGTTAGATTCCAATAATGGGAAGTGATTCAAGTCCACAAATGGTTTTTAATAACATTGCAGAAAAACATTTGTGTTTTCAATGTTACATTAATTGTTTACGACTTCTGTGATTAGAATTACTATGAACATTGATGGTTTTAACCTTAACATTAATGGTTTATCCTTAGTGTTTTGTACCAATAATGTGAAATACCGTTTTCATGAATGGTTAGTAAGATACACATTGATGGGAAATAAAGATACCAAAAATGTTTCAGGTTAATACACATTCATGGTTTTTGTAAATAGCAACAATGTTCTAAAGTTACTGTAAATCCCATTCATGGTTTTTGCTGTAAAACCATCCATGATTTCTCTTCTCTTCATGTTTATTGTTAGATAACCACTTTTGTTTTTAAAATCACATTAATGTTTTTCCTGTTTTTAAAAAAAAATCCTCATAAAAACCATTGTTTTTGCATCAAGAATGGGAATTAATAAAAAAACGGATGGTTTTCTGAAATTTTTTCCTGTGATATCTGACTCATTGTCGGAAAGATTTGTGCTGAATTCATGTTCTTTGGGAAAACCCAAGAAATCTTCATTCTCACTATCAGTATTGAAAAGCGCCGCCATTGTGAAATATCTCGCAGCGCTTCTTGCTTAATAGATAATGTCAAAACTTTGTATGAACCCTACCCCTGAAAGTCGTTTTAAACGCTGATCTAATCTTTATTCTTAATGGTCAAATTACAATAGAACAGCAGAACCGAATTAGAACCTCTTCTATAATTGGTTCAAAAGCGGCGAGTCAAAGCATGCCATATGGCACGCTTGGGATTTTGGGGAGTAGTACAGAGAAGTGCCATATGGCACTCTTGGGCAGGAAAGGGTTAACACAGAAATTAGAGATTTTGAGCCATCATCAAAGTTAGATACTGCCAAAAAGGTTGCAGTTTCCACAATGGGTAGACTTGAGTGGGTCTCTTTGGTGGCACGCTGCCAAATCATCCCATTTATTGTCTCATTTTGGTTCTGCGTTCCACCATGCAGTCATTTTGAGAGAAGATTCTCCTCACTAAGAGCTTCAAATGTTGGAAGTGTAGCATTTTTGCATCAAAACAACACGTAAACAATCTTGGTTACCATGAAGATAAACCTTCCAAATTTTGTGCAAAATATGCATTATAGAGCTAAAATACCTAAAGTTCTGTTATTCAAGTATAATGGCTAAAGGTACCATAAAATACAACATCACAAAATACAATTTTTTTTATTTTTAGCCTATCGAGGCACCTTAATAAACTAAAATGTACTCCAAAAATAATCGACTCACAAAAATTGTATTGAGCCCTGTAAAGGTGCATGTCCCTGGACTGGTTTGTTAACTTTGTGTGACTGAACTGCTGGCTTAAACACTTTGCTCATGGGTTGGCATAATGTGTGGCAGCAGTTGGTGTGGTGCTAATTAATGGAAGATATGGCCAGGAGACTTGACCCTGGGCATGATAAAACTCCACAACTCAAAGAGAGATGACTTGGCAGGAACAGAGAGCATTACAACTTAATGTAGTTTACAAATAGCAGAGATTAATTAAATGGAAATAACCTGGCAGGTGCAACCGTGTCAAGACAAAGTGTTGACAAGTTGGCTGACCCATCAATATGAGAAGGGAGAAACAATGCTAGCATAACGACATATGTCTAGCAAAAGATATATAAATAAATAAATAAATAAATAAATATACATAAAATAAATAAATAAATAAACATTTGCATAGTGCCATTTTCCATCAATTGTCCATGGCGCTTTACAATACTCTAAAACCCTAAAAATTAAAATCCTAAGATTTAAATGTGCAATATAATATGATAAGGCTACAAATCAAATGCCCGCTTAAAAAGGTAAGTCTTAAGATTAGCCTTAAAAACTGCCTCTGATGATGAAAACCTGATGGAGTGATACTACCAGAGCCTTGGTGCCAAAATGGAGAAAGTCCTTTCACCATACATTTTCAGAATCACTCTAGGCTCATCAAGCAACCTATTGTTTGAAGATCTTAGTGCGCGGCGAGAGTCATTATACCTCAATAAGTCTTTAATGTAATCAGGGGCCAGTCCGTTCAGAGCTTTGTAAGTTAGCAACAACATTTTAAAAACTATCCTATAATGAACTGGCAGCCAATGTAAGTTCCTTAGTATTGGTGTGATCTGTTCCTGCCTTTTAGTCAAGGTAACACGGCGAGCTGCTGACTTCTGTAAAAGCTGAAGTCTATTAATCAGATACTTTGGGAGACCGTAAAGTAAGACATTATAGTAGTCCAAACGTGATGTTATGTAAGCATATGAACAAGTCTCAGTGCTACTCTGGCTGCCATAAATAGACATAAAAATATCTAGCGTACGGTCTCTGACCATGTGCCTGTAGTGTCTGTACAGTGAGACCACGGATGTTGTGCAAGTGGTTCGAGGCTGTGACACAAAGGTTAATTTGGCAAGAAATGTGGGGTCAAAACCTAAATCAAATCACACTTAACCCTTTGGTGACTCCCCTAAAAATGGCCATTTTTGACATGTTTTGGTTAAAAACTGCCAGCTCATGTAATATTTAACCAATTTTGTTGTGCTATATGTCATTTGAAAGCTAAATAAATGGACATCAAGACTACATTAGCAGTTTCTTTGAATTTCTTTTAATTAGTCAATTTATGCTAATTTATGCTAATTAAAAAGTCACGCCATACACACATTTTAGGAAAAAATTCTCAATAACTTTTGCTTTTTACATAGTATTAAAAACTGAAAAAAAAAAGTTGTTACCCATAATATATTTGATATTTCCTGAAAATTTAATTAAAATGCAATGAAAATTTACAAAGTTCTGCCTATTTCTATCGGGTGCCCTCAAAAGCCCGATTTTGCCATCACTACACCTTTATGGATGTATGGCTGATTTAAGTGCCCATTGGCTACTCTAGCACAACAAAACTTACATGCCACTCATTTCAAATAATTAAATTGTATAAAATAGCAAATGATTTATAAAATAAAAATTTACATGCACCACAGCCGGACACGCAAACCCCTAAAAACCACCAGGTGTAAAACGGGGATTGTGTACCCCCAACCAGTGCTGTGATGCTACCTTTGGGATTTCAAGGTGCCTTACCTAAAAATTAAATCAACTAGAAGTGTCTTTTTGCAATCAGTCATGGTCATAGTCCTTGCTATGCCAAATCTCGAAGCAGTTTTTATCCCGAGTACAATGTAGATAGACATTGTTACATTGTGGTGCACTGCAGCAAGACCTAACTTTCATTTCTTCCTTTGCTACTGTATAACAAACTTTACAGTTCCTCTTGGTGTCAGCAAACTTTGGTATATGCACAGTAACAAACTCTCCAGGTTCCCTTGTTGGGGGCTTAGACACTGGAGGTGGTCCATATTCATTGAAGCCTGCTAGATCTCTTACAAGTTCTTCTCGATACTCTGCAATTGCAAACTTGTGAGGACGCCTGAGAACTTCATTGTCAGGGTGCTCTGCACGATGAAGTTGAAACAGAATGTAACTGTTGACAATAGCTATGTCAATCATGTGAAAAAACAATGTTTTCCACCACCTCATACACTTTCGAAGAGCACAGTTCTTTGAAAGAATTTGATCTGAACGGTCAACTGCATTCATATAATTATTATAATGTTCGATTGCTTTGGGCGGTCTCACATTGATATTTCTTCATGCATTGCCCACTTTCTCTTTTCTAGCAACCATTACGAAATCATTGGCATTGTCAATTGAAGTAAGAATAGTGACTGGTCGGTTGTCCTTCCATTGCTGAGCAAGGCAAACTCCATCTCTCTCCCACCTCATACTTCCCCTTGCTTTCCGTCGTGCCCATTGTTGTCCCTTTTTCATTGCCTCAGGGAATTCCCTCCTTTTCTCAGCAGCTGTACCTGTGGCTGGAATCATAACTTGAAACAAATCTTTCACAAGCTTTGGAGAAATATAAAAGTTATCAAAGTATAAATGATATCCCTGGTTCCTCAGAGGGCCAGCAAGTTTCATTACTACATCATACCCTAACCCATTAGGACTTACCTCCTGTCTTGCATTTCTCCCTATGTAAACATCAAAGTCACAGTTTTATGCCCCACTTTGTTGGTTTGTTTTTGATATAATGGCGAATTCCAGACCGATGTTTTGATTTCACCATTCTCTCATCAACAGCCACACGTTGAAAAGGTTGGTAGAGATCCTTGCATTTCTCTTTGAAAAACTCCAAAAAACTACTCACCTTTCTCAATTTGTCTTCCTCATCTTCTTCATCTGGATCTACAACATAGAGCATTGCCATAAGTGCCTTGAATCGGTCTTGGGACATAATACTTCGAGCCCACAACCCATGATACAAAGTTTTTGTGCTCCAATACCAGTGAAATGAGCTAACATTTACCAGACCACAGTATAAAATGAGGGCAATCAGTTTTTCTATTTCCTCAGGAGAAGTTTCAACCCAGGCACCATCCTTGTCACCATAGTAGGGCTTGCTTTCAATAGTCCCCCATCCATAGCTATTTGTATGGGTACAGATGGTTCTTACAAGCTCTGCTGCAAAGAAAAGCCTGAAAAAATCTACAGCCCTTGTCATTGCACCTCTTATCACTGGCATATCCAGATGCAATCCAGGTTGTCTCTAGGTTGTTGGGGTAAATGGAGGGATCTGATTTGGTGTATCAGGATCCTCGTAAATTCTACTTGCAGGTGCAGGTGGAGCTGCAGGTGCAGGGGGAGGATCACCCCTTCCCCTACCCCTTCC
>Ga0099814_1154225_pt1 | contig 14893 bp, 5 predicted proteins | sample DipTnscriptome_2_FD_81131 | JGI IMG/M metagenome (GOLD analysis project Ga0099814, IMG submission 81131) | Coral microbial communities from Puerto Morelos, Mexico - Diporia T B metatranscriptome (Eukaryote Community Metatranscriptome) | ecosystem: Host-associated > Invertebrates > Cnidaria >... | reverse complement strand
AAAACATTTTAAACATACATTTTGCTGCTGGTCAAAGTAGGAGTAGCGGCGCCCGAGGGCAAAGCAGAAAACTGTCACGAAGATCCCGCTGGCTTTTTCAGTCCACTTTTAATCCTTGCTTCATATCTTTACTGTAATGCCATTTCGCCCAAATAGCTGATTTTCGAAACGGAAAAAGCGCGACAATCGACTAAATTCAGGAAAAACATTGCTACATTATTTTGAAAACCTCCGGGGTTAGCAATATTTTCATTTGTTGACACTAAAACACGTAATCTTGAAAATGGTAATTTGAAAAAAATGTGAATCGATAGAAACGAGCGAAGCAGATATGTTTTACAAACCGCACGTCTCCGGTAAGAATAAATCTTAGGTTTTTAAGGTTCTCTTTTCGTAAATTTGAACATAAAAGATCGATTTTAACGACCCCTAAAGCATGCGTCGTTCGAAAAGATTGAAAAATTGTGTTAAAGGTATTAATTGAGAGGTTTTGTATTAGGATTTAGCAGGAGTCCATTGTGTGTGTGTAATGGGCTCCTGGGTTTAGTTATGGCGACGTGTGGCGAATATTTTTTCGTATTCATTTCTGGTGTAAAGGCAAGCTGAAACAACAGCAGTGGGACGCTTATCAAAGATACTCTGAAAAAAGACTGAAAATTAAAAATTAAATTGCTTCTTTTATTTACCCGTCAACGAAGTCTTCTGTCCTGAGGGGGTTAAGCTCCAGGGTCAAAGTTATTCGTGGAGAAGAAATTTTCTCGATTTCTAAGTTAGTGCTTTTGCCACCAATCATTTCCTGTCTTAAAAAACTGGATGGCAACTTATGAGGAAAGTGCATATTTTCTTGAAAACCCCTTTGGGGAAATTTCCATGGAAACTTTTACCCAAGATTGTGATTTGAACAGGGAAAACATTAGATTTGGCTATGCCAGCCGCACAATATCAGGGAAAAAAGGATGTGTCGCTCCATAGCAATCTGTTTTAAGAAAACTCATTTAGTGTGTTATGACTTTGATCTTATACTTCCTCCGTGATGTCTTTTTCGCGTGATCCACTCAGTTGATCGCGCGAGGACTGCATCTCAAAACGCATGCGTTAATTCCCTGTGACGTCATAGAGTCACGGTCTGGTTTTACTTGCGGCTGTACTCTGTACGCAAAGTCGGTTGGAGGAGACGGTACTTTCCTTTGGTGAGTATTCTCTCAATATTTTTAGTGGCAGATAACTTAAAAAGGCCATGTGTGCTACTGTGTACATGTTAACGTGTTGAGAATACATCCAGTTTTGCAATAATTTGGCAATTTTGCTCATTTTTTCTCACGCAAACCGAATGTTTGCTGATAAATCGAACGACTTCTGGCAAACTTCAGTGCCACCTGCGCTCGCAATTTCTCTGCTACCCGACCTGAGTGCACTCAACGAGTGGACAGTAGTCAGTCAAGCAGATTTGTACGATTCTTAGCTGATCAATAGCAGCATTTTGCCGCGAATGGTCAATTCTGAATTCGCTTTTTGAATGTTCAAGACGATTCGGCTTGGTTGCTCGTGCACTCTCGTTTCTTGGTAATCTGCGATAACAACTCCAGCCACGAGTAGTGTTTCTATCAAGCTTTTAGGCTGCTGTACGTGTTTTAACTGCTTGTAAAGACAAGGCATTAATATTTCGGTCTCGAAGAAAGGGCTGACAAAGCTGTTCGTTGTTTGAATTGCGCGACAAAAGAGGTTCGCGAGGCGCTCCTTACGTTTGTTGACATGTTTAATGTTTTATACATGCAGGGCACTCCGCTACGCTTTCGACCAGCACGATTGCGACGAATTTAACTTGATTATTTTCAAAACATAAGTTTTTTTCTCATAATGGGCAGGTTAAGGCTTTTCAAAAGATTAACTGTTACTGCATATCAATTGCGCTTTCCGTTAAAATTCAGCTGACATCGTGGAAGCATTTTTGAACGCCGCGTACGCATTCCGGAAAAATCTGCTTCAAAGATCCCAAGTGCGATTGTATTCTTGTCATCCGCGCTGCAAAAAATCAGGTGTTTCGCAGAAGTCAAACCCTCTATTGTACATACATCGGTACATCTTTTGTGTTGTTTCAGAACAATTTCAAGCTTCTCTTCCATAGTGAAGTATTGTTTGTATCAGGATATCTTTTAGACCGTATCCAATGAATTATTGAAATGCAGGTCGAAAAGAGTTGTGTTTCGGTTGACGAAAAGTGTAGATTTTCTATTTCTTTTGTGTAGCTAAGAAAGGTGAAACAACTCTGTAGTCGATAGCACGGTGTTTAAAGGTTTCCAAAGTTCGAGAAAGCTAAATTTCGGTGCTGTTTGTGAGTTCGTTTGAACATAATTTAGTGGTTGTCAGAGTCGCGCTTGTTTCTGCAACTAGCGGGAGTTTTTCATTATAAAGATATGGGTTCGTTTAACATATCGATAGTTTCTCCATAGTGTTTTGTATACCTGGGATGGTGACTCACCTAATGTATTGCAAGTCGTAAAGGATCGTTTCACTATAAATAATTTATCTCTTTATGTATTCACGATTGTTTCCTTCCTCCTGTAAACCGTTTGATGCAAATGCAGTAGAATTGAAGATTGAAAAGGGCAAAGTGGTCTCCAATTTGCCATGATATTGTTGTATTTATACTCTCACGAAAATAAGAGTTTTACTAGATCTCCTTAAATAATTACTGGGTTGTAGTCCCCGCTGTTGTCGAATTGAGCTACCGACAAGAGAATGTTATGTAATGTGAAGACTTATTGTCATCCTTCGAGGTTGTCATGTTTTTGTTATGGGGGGAAATGTATGGGAAATTATGTTCCTATATTTGACCGTTGTTTCGTTCTGTTTCTTGATGGTTGTAATTGTTTTGTCATTGGGTTCGAAATCTGTCTTTCATGCTGCTTCAAAGAGGTCATCTTTTGCATAACTGAGAAAAATGTTTGACAATGGATCAGAATATTTTAGTGATTACTTTAATGTGTTATTTGTTTCCCTTCAGTAGAAGGATTTCTTTCAATGATTTTTTCTTTCTTTGCAAAAAGTTTGAATTAGTCAGGGGTTTCCTAACCGATTAACTCATCCTTCCTTGTTTGAGCATTGTAAGTCAGAAGATTTAATCTATTTTGAATTAAGGAAAGTTGACTTTGAGTCTCCTTAAATTTGACAGGTTGCATAGTCTGTTTGCAGTGTTTTAAGTCTTAAGTGTGGGCACATTCTCTGGTTTGGTCAGTTTAAATTTGTTGTTTTTGCACTCATGCAATTTGCTTTACATTGCTTGTGTCAGCAAAGAGTAGTTTTTAAAAAGTCAGCAGTTGGTGTCGATTCAAAAGATGAATAAATTGCTTGGCTAAAGTGTTGCCATTGAATAAGCATTTTAAAGGGTTTTTTTTGTGTTTTCTCTTTGCTTCAAAGTGCAGTTCCTCTTTGTGAAAAGTATTTACATCATCAGCTGGCGTGAAAAGGGCAAATATTGCTATTTCCTGGAACTTACATAGATGTCACTGATTTGAATTTAGCCAAAAACCTACTGTCTTGGATACACATACTTAATGAATACCTCTTGAAGTCCTCAAGAGAGTAGCCAAGATGTCCATACATTTTTTTTGTCTCAAATTGATTTGGAGGTTTTTGGATGAAAATGTTGATCATGTCAATGTTTCATCAATGTCACTGAGTTAAACCAAGAACCACAAACTTTTAATCAAGGCCAGGTGAAATTATTCTTAATTGAAATGTGGCCAAGACGACAAAGCCAGTTCTTGTAGAGTAAGATGAAGAATACAAAACAATTTGGCATAGTCAGAGTAGGTATACAATCTTCATATACATTGTCATTTATAGAACTTTTCTTCAACTATAATGTTTGCAGAATCTATCTTGTTTTATAAAAATTTAGAAGTTATGTTCCATTTTTAAGACCAGATGCAAAAGATGTGTTTAAAAGAAAGTGCTTCATGTGGGTCTTTCAGTAAGCAATTTACTTTTGATGTTATACTTAGGTTGTGTTGTCATTTCAGGTCACTATTTTTCTTAGAAGCTATTTTAGTGATAAAGGGATTTCTTAGTTATTGTGGTAATTGTGTTCCTTGAATGTGGGATACCCACAGAAAATATAATTTAGATTCAGTTATTCTTTTTACGTTGCTGTTTACAGAAAAATAAACATGATTAAGGGTTTTATTCTTAAGTGCTTGCTCTAAAAGCATGACCAGTTAAAATAACACCAGAAACTTAAAAGTGTTTTATGACCTACAACATATTTCAGTCCTTTTACTACTTTTGATTATGGTACATATTTTTACCAAGTACAATTTTGGAAAACATCCTCGCTGTCCTCTCGTGCCTTTCTTTTTTGCCAACAATTTCCTACAAGTCTAGGTAATTAGCTGAATGTAAACATGTGGCAATGACAACCTCTTAACATGCAAATAACGTATTTCTGTATCTCTGTTAGACTGTTTATTGTTATATGCCAAATAAGTAAGTGTATTGAGAACCTGAATGATGAACTGGAGTGAAATTGATTTCATTGGTCCTGTTAGTAGCACTTTGATGTCTCTTCAGTCGTTTTTAGTTTCCATACAGTAAGTTGGAAATATTGATGTGGATGTCATAGTCTTAATAGGAAGACTGCAATTAAGTTATCCCTGAAAAGAATAATAAAATGCTGGTAACTATTTACTGAAACCCCCAACCTGATCAACAAAGGACTTGCGAATAGGAGTTTGCAAATAGGTCATTTGCAGACAGATCAAAGTGAACCTCTGGAAACACTAGCCTTGTGTTTTATTATAAGGGAGTAGATTGGTTTGTAGTGACCTTAAGGCTTTTTCAAGCCAGTTTATCTCTGTAACAGGCCTTAACAACAGAAAAGCATTTGGTTTCCATGTTATTTTTTTATTTTGTTCCGCTTACTTTCATACCGGTAATTTGTTTGTATATCACTTATGACTGACACAAAGAAAACAGTGATCTTCGTTACTACATTACGAACGAATGCTTGTCCATCACTACTGCCTTGCACAGTCATTTTTTTTCTGAAGACTTTTTCGAGCATGGTTACGTACAGGAAATACATGTTCGACTGACAGAGCACTCACCAGCACGTCATGCATATACTCATTGAAGACCATCACAACTTCACTTGGAGGCCTAGTACTGGGTTGTACTGTGGAATGCTTGTTGTTGTAACATCCAACATGATACAACGGCTCATGGTATGTACTGCACAATCATTTGTTTGATTTTTTTATTTTCATTTGCTCACGTTGCATTTTACTACTGGCATATTTAATGTATATTTTATTTGAAAACTTGTATCCATAGTTACATGAACGTTGTACATGTACAATGCAGTATAAATATTAATTACTCGGGAGAAGTCTTAAAGTCGTTGTGAATTATTCTGTCACAAGCAAGCTCTCCTTAAAGTAAAGAGATAAGTTAAGTTTTAAATTCATTAAAGTGAAGACCTTTTTTAGTCGTGTTTTGTGATGTAGATAAAATGTATTTTTTTGCATCACAAAAGTCCATAAGTAAATGATAAAAAAAAAAAATTAGATGTAATATCAGTAACAGTTTGATCAGTAAAACAAAGAGTTAAAATTAAAAATTTGAAACGTGCTAAAAATAAAACAAAAGGAAGTTTAAAAAATAAAGCTTAATAGTATACAGGTATAATTTCCATAATTAATATTAGACCTGCTTTTATTCAGTGTCCATAGTCAGGGAAAAATATCATCAGGTTTTTATGGATTCAAAGCATATTCTACTCAATTACCATGGGGACTGTTAGATAGCACCTGCTAAATGTCATGTTTCCATAACTGAGAAGAAACACAGAAAATATTTTTGATTCCAGTTTTCTATTAACTGAAACATAGCTGAAATTTTGATGTGCTAGTTAAAATCTATTTATGATAGTAAAAAATAAACTATGTATAATTTTATAGTTGCTGAACAACATCATCCCAATGTTTTTAATAACATGGCAAAATAACCAGTTTGGATGTCAGGAAAACAGGGTTACTGTGTTTTTGATTTGTTGGCAGCTGTGCCTGGATGATGTTATTATCTTTAGTTGCTGACGATTGTCTGTGTTTCAATGTTGATGTTCAGTAATGGCTACTTGTACCATTAGGACTGTATTAAAATCTCTGAATAGGAACCATGACAATGATTCGGCTGCTGATAAAGGAAGTACATTTCGAGACAGCTTGTCTGTGTAAATAGAACCAACAAGGATGATCTTAATGACAGCTGACAATTAGGGTTTATTTTATTTTAGTAGAAGTCCTTCTATACCTTGGCTTACCTTGATGTATGCTTCCTCAATAAAGGTCATTACAATGAGTGTTAAAGCAGGACATGTTTTGATATTTAGTTCAGGTACTAAAAATGATGACAGGAAGTTCAATATTTGATTTTTTAGCTTACTATGATTTCCTCTTATTGCCCAGACCAAACAAGTATCTGTTTTTGTATTTTGGTCAAGTCCTTGATTAAAGATAACATCAACGCTGTGCACTTTTATTATGCAAGGAATGAACACCATAATATTTAAAAGGGGATCATTTGCATTGATATTTATTATTGTATCAGGGGTAAACTTTTTTTTAATTGTTACGTGAAACCTCCTTTCTTCTACTTTAAATGTGAATTAATTGAATATTACTCTGACAATTTAGTTTTTCCAAACAACTCCACTCATAAATTAGTGTATAAAATTTCAGTATAGTTTTAAATATTGATCAAGGAGAAAATAATTGCAAAGAAAGGAATTTCTCTTTAAAGATGATTAACTGTTGAAGTGACGTTGATCTATTTTACTTTTTTGATTAACAGTCAATGGAATCTGCTAATGTGCTATTTCCTTGCTATATGACCACTTTCCTAATTTTCTACTTAAAACTGCAAAATCTGGAACAGTTGTCTCTCAGATTGCTAGATTACAGTATAAACGTTTATTTCTTTTTCCTTGTAAATTGGTACATGTGTCAACAAAATTTCGATCTTGCTTTAGGGGGTAGAAGGGCATCATAATTCAAAGTAGGAGTTTTCCATGTGTGATATCTTTCATTATTAAATTAAAACCTTTCCCACACATGTTTGTAAATTGTCTTTGGAGCACATCCTATGATATAAGAAAGAGCATCTATTTTGCATAAAATTGTAATAAACACAGGATGTTCTGTCTAATGTTAATTCATAAAAGGTAATCTTTATCACGAGTGAATTTACATACAGAAAGCAATCGCTGCTAAGATTTTGTCGTAGTTTGAACTTAATCCTCATTCAAAGGGTGTTCTTTGGCCTTTTGTCAATGAAATTCAGGAATTTAGGTAAGCATTTAAACTAAATGTTGCATTTTACCAAACTCAGTGGGCTTGGGGTTTAGTCTTTGTCTTCTTTCAGCTAGTGGTGAAATTAGGCAGTGGCTAGCCACTACTTAAAAAAAAAAAAGAATTCCAGTCATGCTCTAGTCATTTTCTCCTGTCTGTGCTGATATAAAAATAATCCCTCCAAAAACCTTTTCTCTCAAATCTGTTCCGAAAGTTCTTTTTGTCAAGTATTCTTCTGCCAGATCAAACCATACAAATGTAGACTTGTTATTGTTAAGTTTGAGCGTCTCAATATCATTCCAAAATAGAGGAGTGCTATATTGAAAATCTCTAAGACAGGCTAGGTTACAACACAAAATAATTTAGTTTCTTATTATTATACTAAAACTCGTACATCCTAATGTGATAACATTTCAATGTGTGTCTGTGATCAAAACACTTTAAACATTTTCAAGGATTACTAAGAAATGGACTTCCATTTTGTTTCATATTTAGTTTATTTCATGTTGTATGATCATGGTTGGTCTTAAACAATATAATAGGATATTGGCATCTTGTGCTGCATCTAAGATTCATTTCTCCCTTTACTTTCAATTGGTAATTATTACTTTGCTTCCACAACGAAGCTATTTTGTTAAACTCAAAGCATTCTCCCTAACACATTCTAATTAAATTAAAAGATAAGGTTTACCTGACAAAGTGAATGTAAATTCTTTACTTACTGTGTAGCATACACTTTAACTTGAAAATGAAAATGCCCGAGAGGCATAAAACTTGAAAAACCTTTTGGATTGATCATCAAAGGGTATACTTATTGTATGATTTGCATGCAATGTCCATGGCAATGTTATACTTTATAAATTTAAAACACTGAATTACGTTAAATTTGTAATGCTAATATTGCATTAACTGAGTAACTTATGCTCTCATAAGTGACTAAATCTACAAACAAAACACCTCCTCTCTTATTTACAGTGTGTTGTGCATATTTTAAACTTTAGGATGTGCAAATTACTCAGTGTGAATGAAAACAAAATCACTCCCAGAAGTTATCAACAAAGATAGTATTGACATTATGTCCAACTAAATTCCTACTGTACACTGTACTTTAAAAACAATTTATGATAATAAGTAAGGTGAGATTAGTTAATATTTCAAGGATATGGAAGTTTTCAAACTGTTTTCTTTTTTGATGTACTAACATTCAAAGGCTAACACATTTTCGTTTTTGTACCTTTAGAATATAATGGGCAAACAAAACAGTAAGCTCAAACCTGAAGTGTTAGCTGACTTAAAACAAGAAACAGAGTTCAGTGAACTTGAACTCAAGGAATGGTATAAAGGTTTCCTTAAGGATTGTCCTAGTGGGCACCTTACTGTTGATGAGTTCAAGAAGATTTATGCCAATTTCTTCCCTTACGGAGATGCATCCAGATTTGCTGAACATGTCTTCCGTACGTTTGACAAGAATGATGATGGCAGTATTGACTTCCGTGAATTCATGTGTGCTCTGTCAGTTACGTCAAGGGGAAAACTGGATGACAAATTAAAATGGGCATTCAGCATGTATGACATGGATGGCAACGGTTACATCTCTAAGGACGAAATGTTGGAGATAGTCAAAGCAATTTACAAGATGGTAGGCACTGTTATGAAAATGCCAGACGACGAAAGTACACCAGAGAAACGTACTGACAAGATTTTTAACCAAATGGATACAAATGAAGATGGGAAGCTTTCCCTTGAGGAGTTTATTGCAGGGGCAAAGAGTGACCCATCCATTGTCCGACTTCTACAGTGTGATGCATCACACAGTACTTGAACATAGGGTATTTCAATGAAAATAGCAGCATGTGTAAAGCTTGACTTTTGCAGTTCGAGTGCACTTGAATAACAGCAGGGAAGACAAGTATTCCCTGGATATTTTTTTCCCTCACACTGGAAGTTTTGCTATGTTAGCTTGTTTTCAAGTGTCTTGTGATAATAATTGTTTTTGCAATATTTTTCTGTTGTAGTCATCTGATTTCTTTCCTTCACACTGGAAGTTTTGCTATGTTACTTGTTTTCAAGTGTCTTGTGATAATAATTGTTTTTGCAATATTTTTCTGTTGTAGTCATCTGAATTAACTTAAATATGTATCATAAATTACTGGTTGTATTATTTATTGTGATAACAATAGAATAGATAATTGACAATAGAAAATTGACAACTAATGAATGAATTGATATAATTCATAAGTTTTTTTGGAGGAGGGGAGACTTCTTGATTTTATACTAATTGTACAAAGTAAATATTAATTTTATCTTAAAAAAGAACATGATTTTTTTTATTGTTACTTGTGACGTACAATAGTATTTATATCCTGTTAAGAGGCTCTAACATGTATGGAAATTTCGCTGGCCTTTAATTTAAAAATACAGTTAACTTCATAACATGTATTAGTATCACCCAACTAGTGGACTAATGCAAATCCTGCGTTTTGATTGGCTACGTTACCAGGGGACTAGTAGCAATAGTCATAGAGTAGCGAAATTCTTTCGTTTTATTTCCCCAAAAAAACTTTCTTCAACTTGCATTTTCTAACTTTATTATTGCTTTTGTCTGTCCGACTAGTTGGGTGATACTAAAACAATTAGACCCTTCGCCCTCAAGGGCCACGAGTCAATAGCCCATTTGGCTTCGTCTCATGGGCTATTGACCCATATCCCTTGCGGGCTGGGGTCTAATTGTTAATTATTGCCTTGATGCATACCTAGATGAAGATAATGAGTGACACAACCTTGGCAGGATTTGAAAAAAGTATTTGAGATCTAAACCTGTTACATGTTGAACTCATGGAAACACCCACACACTTAAGTCCACTTAAACTTGGAAGTGGACCATCAGGTTGTGATTTCCATAGTGATGGAAATATTTCTTTTAGCTTTTGGCTTATGTCTTTCAAAGTGTGATGCCATGAAATTGACTTTCATGTTTAATGTTAAATTGTCACTGAAATTTCATATCATGATATGGTGTTTAACACTAAACAGGCGTGCCAAAGTTTGTTAAATCGCAATTGACTTGGAAATTAAACTCTTTGGAAAGTCATGTGGAAAGTGGAAGTCTTGGAGTGAAAGTGAGCATTCACATTGTTCTTGGGATTTAGACTATTGAACTGTTATGTATTGTAGCAAAAACATTGATTTATGAGGCCTCTGTCATCTATTTGAGAATGCTTCAAATATGCCACTGGTAAGCTCCAAAAAGACAGCAACACCACTCACTACTTCTGAAAGATGGTTAAGTAAGGCAACTGTCTCTTGGAATATACTTAAAGCCATGAATTTTAATATATTGAATTCTATTTTATTAGAATCCCTAAACTCTTTTTAAATGTAAACATTTCACTGAAATTTCATGTAATATTAAATAGACCTACCAAACTTTGGTTCCATTACAGTTTGTGTTGCTTAGTAAGAGAAACTTTCCAAGCCATGTTGAAAGTTGAAGTTTCGCAGTGAAAGAGAGCAGTCCAATAGCTGATCCATTTCACTTTGGGATTGAGTAGTGTCTAACAGTATAGATAACATCTAAGCCTTTCCCTGTTTTCCAACACTTCTCAGTTTTGTGAAAAACATATCATGTAAACTGCATCAAAAGCTGTGGGTAGTTCTAATAACAGTAATATTACTCTTTCAAGAATCACTGCAAGAATATTATGATTTTGTGGAATAAAGTGACTACACATAACCTGTAATTTAGTTTAGATCTAAGACATTTGTGACACGATAAACAATAAACAACTTTGTGTGCTTTTTCTTGTGTTACCTGCAGTCTTTGGTGTCTTCACACAACATTACTCAGCACAAGCCTATTACTGTTGGCTTGTAATGCTAGAGTAGGTGTGTACAGCCTTGATTGAGCAACAACTAGAAGGCTTTTGATTTTCAAAGTGATGCAATGATTGTGCCATATGTCCAACGTCAAAACGTCACTGAAATTTCATTTGATAACACAAAAGAGACAGATCAAAAATTGCAGTGTACTCATATGTGACTGCTAATAGGAATAGCAGTGTACAGCTTTGACTGACCAAATACTAGAAGGTTTGCAATTGACTTCTTGTGTTTGGTGTGATATGTCAAGCTAAAGGTGCATCAGAACATTTTCAATGTTCTAAAAGTCTTAATAGTATGATGTGGTAAATATATCTAATTCTATTCCATTCTATTTTTTTATGTTCCTGTACATCAGGCTTACCACATAAGCGCTATGTAATGAAATGTCAAAGTTAATAAGATAAACTTTACAACCCCATTGTCATGTCTCGTTTTGAACTTAGCAACGTTATTTGGCATAAGTTGCACTTGATGTTCAGAAATGTGGTTCTCTTAAAACCTCCATGTATTGATTTGTATTGGTCATGTGCAGAGAACTTAATTGTGGGTAAGATTAATCAACTAGTTTATTAGTGTTGTAGAAACAGACAATACCTTTAATTTGTTGTTTTATCTTGTTCTTATTTGTCACTGGCCACCAAAGGTACAATCTGTGTCCTCTCCCATGGGATTAGCACTCACATAATTTCCAAACCAGTGGCTACTAAACAATCCTGTCCCTTGCCACTAACTTACCACAATATGATCGTTCTCTGTCTGTTATTTACCATGATCTGCTAATATCTTACGTTGCAAACTGTAAGAGCTTAACAGAAATCTCACCACTTTTAATCCTTTAACTCCCAGCAGTGAAGCAGTGATTCATCTGGGGTTTTATTAATTTCACACACACACACACACACACAAAAAACAATTTAGTAGTAACAAGTTGTTCCTACGGTCGAAGTTTATCTAGTAGTTTATCTAATTAATTACATAATTAAATTAATTCGTTAATAACAGCTTGGCTTGCTGTGTATGTGACACAGAAGTGACAATATAATTTGTGAAATAGTAGGGTAAGTGAAGGGTAGCAAATGAAAAAAATTCTCAGTAGCTTTCATTTAAATGGCCACACAATGGCGCGAGGTTTCAAAGTAATTCGCAATGTTTTTCATTGAATGGTTACTCGAGTACTGCAACTTTTAAAACAATATGGCCAGTCTTTAACACTCGTGCCCATTTTCCCTCCCATTTTTGGGGCCTACTTAACTCTCGTTCCCAGTCTTTTTAAACACGAGTTGAGAGAGTTATCTAGGTTTAGTGTTTAAGTTAGAGGCCTTTTCGGTAGTGCTATCCATACAACTCACTAATAAAATGTTGGTGGTAACAAGGAAAGAATAAGTAAAAGAATTAATTTTGAAGATGATCAAACTAACAAAGTCGGATTTCACTGCTGGGTCACGGATAACAATCATCTTCTTTCTTCCTTAACGCAACCAACGACGCGCTAAAATAGAGCTGCATTGAATCTTCACATCTCGCATTAAACCCAACTCACAGTTGACGTCCACCAATCAACGCGTGGTATCTGCGTCGTCATATGCCCACCACGTGTACTGATACACTCACTTGGCATGGTCGTCACGTGCAGACATGTATAAACTGCACTGTTTGACACTTTACTGAGTTGCACGCCCTTTTACAGGTTGCGTCAACGATGGGAAAACAAAACAGCAAATTGAAGCCCGAGGTACTTGCTGATCTGAAAGAACAAACGATGTTTTCAGAGGTTGAACTGCAAGAGTGGTACAAGGGCTTCCTTAAGGACTGCCCGTCTGGCAACCTGTCCGTCGATGAATTCAAGAAAATATACGGCAACTTCTTCCCCTATGGCGACGCGTCGAAGTTTGCGGAGCACGTTTTCCGCACGTTTGACAGCAACGGCGATGGTACGATCGACTTCCGCGAATTCATCTGCGCTCTTTCCGTGACCTCGCGCGGGAAAGTCGAGCAGAAACTGAAATGGGCGTTCAGTATGTACGACCTTGATGGTAATGGGTACATCTCTAGACCCGAGATGCTCGAGATCGTCAGAGCGATCTACAAGATGGTGGGCACTGGCATGAAAGTGCCGGAGGACGAGAGCACACCAGAGAAACGAACTGACAAGATTTTTAGGCAAATGGATGTAAATCTGGATGGAAAGCTTTCTTTAGCTGAGTTCATCGCAGGAGCCAAAAGTGACCCATCTATTGTGCGCTTACTTCAGTGTGACGGCCCTTGATCGTCGACGTAGAAAACAAATTAATTGGTGTCCCTTTTTTTTACCACCTCCCCTACTTTCTTTAGAAGATGTTTTTTGGGCTACGTGTGCCTTGGCTATAGTTACCGCATCCCAGTTGAACAGTTATTCTCGTAGCACTTTTCATCCTTAAAACGAAAAGCCAGCAGATATGGAAAGAGCTTGCAGCCCGTGGACAAACAGGTTACCGAGCATGTGAAGTTGGCGTAGCACAGCTGATCTTTTGACGAAGGTATTCAAAAGCTGGTTTCTTGACAGGGCATTGAAATTAACGCTTTTAGTCCAATAGAAAAACTCTTGCAGTTGTTTTTCATCTTTGCACGAGTTATTTCCTGTATCTTTGTATGTCTCTTTACTATCTGTAGTTGTCCTCGTAAGCAATATTATTGTCTTTTTAGGACAGCCAGCCAGAGAGAATCCATCACTTTATTCTTCGAATCGGATAATGATCTAGAGTATAAAGATTGAATCAATTAAAGAGAGATCTTGAGAGTAATATTTCTTTATTTATGTCGTTGATTGATTTGTGGTAGATTGCATGGTATGTAGTTAGATTTTTGAAAGTGGACCGAATGTCTCTTTGGTTTTCATGTGACGTCATCATTTTCCAAAATAGAAAATTATCAATCCTTCTGAAGTTTTAGTTCCATCAGATGTAAGACCCTCAACAACTTGACGTTTTGCAACGTTAAAGCCCGACAGGGTTCCACCTTATGTGATAGAACGCGTTTGAATAATCAAGTGCCATGTGGGTGCCCCTCCGAAGGGGCCCAACATGGCTCTATAAATTTGGGTGAAGCCCTTTTCCAACTAACGCGCGAATCGCACGGACCTAAATCTTGACGAGACTGTTTATATATCAATCATCTTTCATATCCCAGCTTCTTGAGCTTTTTAGTTTTGATGGCGTGACACTGCAAACCAGCCATTGATGGAATCTCTCGACTTAGCAAAAAGCTTCAGTAATTGTGTATTCGTTAGCGCAAAGGCCTGTTCGTTTGGCTGTTACTGCACCTTAGACGGATTGAGAGCGCAATTCGAAACTGTGTACTTTTGCTTGGATCTTGGAGATGAGTTTTTTTGCCTCGCAGAGTACTCAGCTGTAACGGTTCTTGTGTAATGTAAAGCAAACACTTATTTGAGCGTGACATGTCCATTCAGTTAGAGGAACAAGTGCGGTTTTCGTCTAGAGGTTGTTAATTAAGCAACTGTCTATCCTGACTGACGTAATCAATTTCGAAATGCTCGTGCATTTTCGACATTTTCCTCATTGGAGGATATCAATCGGGTTCATTCGGTAACCCCGAATTGTTTTCGAAGGTTTGTCGAACAACGGGACTTGTTCCATCAGCTGTAATGGTAGATAGCTAGACTTTTTTTT
>Ga0099814_1469567_pt1 | contig 15372 bp, 1 predicted proteins | sample DipTnscriptome_2_FD_81131 | JGI IMG/M metagenome (GOLD analysis project Ga0099814, IMG submission 81131) | Coral microbial communities from Puerto Morelos, Mexico - Diporia T B metatranscriptome (Eukaryote Community Metatranscriptome) | ecosystem: Host-associated > Invertebrates > Cnidaria >... | reverse complement strand
TTTTATGCACTGGTAATGTGCAGAGCTTTACATTCTTTAAGAGGATTTTTTCAAAAGAAGTGTGTGGTAAAAAAAGTGCAAGGAAATCTTCATTTTTATTTATGCTCGGAAACAATCGACATGACAAAAGAGCAGTTGTGGATTTTATCTGCAGGTCGTCATGTTCGCTCACAATCCACACAGGGCCATCTCGAGCAAATTGAGATCTCTGTGTATAATGGGGGACAACAGACGTAAAGAAACAGTAAACAACTTACGGTTAGAAATTGAAAACCTAGAGTTGAAAGCAGCCGTGGAGTCGAAGGAAAGTGTTATTCAGCTCCTTCGCGAGGAAGTCAAAACTGTACATGAAACAAAAGAGGCAAGATTTGCGACAACAGAGCGTGTTTATCGCGAAAATGAAGTTCAGGAGCTTCGCAGCGCGGTACAGAGCAAAGATATCGTTGTTAAACAACTAAAGGAAGAGCTAAACAGCGCGCATCAAAACACAGAGCAGGTGCATCAGCAGTACGCACGCTCGAGGGGAGAGCTTGAAGCGAAGGACGCCACGATCAGCAGGTTGCATCGGGAAAATGACAGATTGCAAGAAACACTGGAGGCGACCCAAAATGAACGACTGCAAACGCTTGATAGGCTCAGTGGCGTGCAAGCAGAGCTCTCTGCGGTGCGTGTTGACAAGAACTGGTTAGAAAGCCAGGTAAAACTGAAGCAAGAACCTTACTCGAGTGAACGGTTGGTCAGTGAGCGAACAGAAACTGTCAAGGGTAGAGAGGGGTTGGTGTTTACTATGGAAAGTGTTGCTAAAGACAAGCAAACGTTACAGGAATTGATAAACACTGCTTCGCATTATGAGGAAATTATACGAAGTTTGGAAGGTGGGAAGCGAAGCGATGGGCTCAGTGCTCGAGAGTCACATCGACTTGGTTCGGCAACGAGCCCTCGACAAGGCGAAATGTCAAGTATTGACGAAAATTACGTGATCGAACTTGGAAGTAAAATGTCGGAGGTTGAAGAACGTTTAAAGAAAGCTGTGGTGTCGCAAAAATATCAGCTGCAAGCAGAGAGGGAACAATTAATTCAGGAATTCAAAAATATGCAAACCCAGCTTCTCCAGCATCAAAGGCACCACGAAATTCAGAAGAATGAAATATCATCAAAAGAAACTCTGATACAGAGACTTAAAGCTGCAAAGGCAACTCTGGAGACTGAAGTTGAAACACTTAAAAGCGATCTGGCAGCAAGCCGAGCGGAGAGCGACAAATATTTACAGGAGCAAAGAAAATTCCAGCACGATTTGACTTCGTCAAGAAGTAAAATCTCCAAACTTGAAGCAGAATTAGAAAACGAGAGAAGGCAAAGAGAGATGGAAAAGCATAGGGCTCAAGAATTTGATTCACATAGTCATGAAGAGAGAGAAGAATTGTCCAAGCTAAAAATTCAGTTTCGAGAACAGTACCTGTTGAACGAGAACCACACACGAGAAATTGCTGCCAAAGATAATCTTGTCCGTCAGCTGCGAGAGAGACTGGAAGCTAGCGAGGTAGAACTCGATAAGTTCAAGTCTATGCACACCGCTGTACAAGTTACGCAGACAGAAGTTGGCCGTGAAAGAGAGAATTTGCAAGAGAAGCTTCTCGCCTCGGAACGAAGGTTTGCCGAATTACAGGCCACCTACGATGACTGCCGACAAAAGAACGAAAGACTACATCGTGAATTACAAGAATACAAACAGAAGCATTCTAGAATCGACGTAGTTGAAGATTCACTCGAGCAAATGAAACTGAGTCTTGAAAATGATTTGCTAATTGCTCAGAAGAAGTTATCTAAGCTAGAGAGCGCTTATGACAGCTGTCAAAAAGAGAAGCTACAGCTCCAGCAGGAATTACTACCAGCGAACACAAAACTCACTCAGCTGAAAAACGCTTATGAAAGCTGCCAACAGCAGAAGGCACAACTGCAACAGGAAGTTCTTTCATCGCACAAGCGGCTGGGTGAGTTTGAAGCTAAAATCGAGCGCCAAAGGCAGGAAAAGGCAGATGTTCAACGCGACATGAAAGTTTTGGAGAACCGATTTAACAAAGTGGAGCAACAACTTCAACGAACTGTAAGTGAGAAGCAAAGCCTGGTTGAGAAATTAGAAGAAGCCAAAAGACGCTTGATGAGTGTCTCAGATGACGGAAAACGAAGAGAGTTTGAGTGGCAAGATCATCATAAGAAGTTTGACGAACTGAGCTCAGAGATTCACAAGAAAGACCAGACAATGTATCAACTTAGAAACGAAAAAGAGCTCTTGGAGGCTGAAATTCAACGATTCAAGCAAGACTTTGAAACACTGAATAAAGAGCTCGCTGCATGTCAGCGAGAGAAAGAGAGCCTGCAAAATGAACTGGTCTCTGAACGACATTCAAATTCCGAGGTTGAAAAAGACTGTGGACGTCTAAAGCAAGAACGAGAAAAACTTCATCACGAGTTGAACTCAATGAAAGACAACAACGCCCAGTGGAAAGAAATGTGTGATAAGATCCAGCATGACAAGGAAAGATTGCAGCAGGAACTGCTGGCAGCACAGAGGAACATTTCCAGATACGAGTCAACACAGGAGAGCGACAAACGGTCCTCACATCAGGACACCATGGTGCTGAGGACAAAGATAAGTGCCCTTGAAAGCGAAGTTCATGACCTAAGGAGGAATGATGAGGGCTTGAAAACTAAGACGCTGGAGCTTGAGAAGTGCAAAGCGGACTTAAGCAAATTAGAAAGTGAGCTTAATGAGAGTGCCAGAAAGCTTGAACGATTCATGAAAGAAAGCGAGATGAAAGAAAGTTTTCTTCAGCAACTGAAAAGGGAAAATATGTCTCTTAAAAGGGAATTGGACTCTGCCCTTAATGATTCCGGAGAATATTCCACGAGTTATGTTTCAGAGTCAAGGGCAATCGAAGTTGAAGTTGAATTACTTCAAAGTCAACTTTCGGACACAAATTCGCACATGAAAGAACTTGAAGAAGACCGCGACTCTTGGCGACAGAAGAACCTGCAACTTCAAAAGGAAATTGTTTCACTCGAGGCGAAGAGCTCCGAATTGGAAAGAGCATATGGAAGGCTACAAGATCAAGAAAGAAGACTTCACCACGAATTAGAAGGATGTAAGAACACAATTAATCAACTTGAAAAGGAGCTCTACATCCATCAGGATAACAAGCACAAACTTGAGAGCGCGTTTGAGAATTCTGAAGACAAGAAAGACGAGTTGTCAAGAGAGATACTGGACGCGAGGAAGAAGCTAGCAGAACTGGAAAACTTGTACAAGATAACGAAGAACGATAGCGAGTCTAAGAGAGAGGCGGATCGTGCTAAGATTACAAAGCTTGAAAGCCAAGTGGAGAGTTTATCAAAGCAGAAACAACAAATGCAACAACTACTGGAAGAGACCAGGGATGCAGCCCGAAGGTACCAAGACGAACTTCACAAAACAGATACAAAACTTAAAGAATTGCAGAGGGACTCAGAAGGATATTACAAAAATATTCACTCTAAAGAAGCACTAAACAAACGAATTCGCCAGGAAAAAGAGACCATCGAGAAGGAACTCGAGAGCGTTCAAGTCGAGTTGGTGAACACCGCTTCCAACGTGGAGTCGTTTGACATAGAGAGGCATGAACTGCTACAGGAAATGCGTCTGGCAAAAGAAAAAGTCCAAGAATGGGAGAACGCTTACAAGATGCTGCAACAAGAACACGAGAGTCTCGAGAAGGAACTGAGAAGCGCTCAAAGAATGGTCAACGAAGTTGAAAACGAGTTTAATAAGAGTCAAAAGGATCGCCAGAATGAAATCCGTACCAATCATCTTAAGGTTAGCAAGTTCGAGTCACAGGTACAAGTGGTTCTCAAGCAGAGAGACACGCTGAAAGAGCAGCTAGAGGACGTCCGTGACGAGTTAAGAAAAACTAAGGATGAGTACACACATCTGCAGAAAGAATTCATTCAACACCAGCAGAGATGTGATGCTTATAGAAAGGAGCTCTTGGCAAAAAGCCATCAGATAGACAAGTTGGAAGATGAGAAAAATGCCTTACAGAGGAAGATGGAGCAGATCAGAGTTGAACTCGGGCACAATGAGATGACGGGTCAAGCTGTGAAGCAGAAGAAAGATATCTTAGAAGGTGATTTGCAGTCATCTAGTGATAAAATAACAGAGCTTGACTATGCTCTAACCTCGCTGCGATCAGAGAAAGAAGAGATTCAAAAGGACCTGTACCGAGTGACAAGCAAGCTTACCACTGTGGAGGATTCATACGCTAAGGCTCAGGAGAAAGTGAAAGATCTAGAAATTCAATTGAATGCAGCCCGTAAGGTTATAGGTGATCTAGAAGAAGAACTCTCCGGAATCAAGAACAAAGCATCTCAGCTTGATGCAGATCACGGGTTTAAATTTGGACAAATCGACGATTTGGAGGAAAAACTGGATGCAGCTCACAAAAGCTTATCCGAGATAGAATCAGCGTACGAGTGCAGCGAGCGCGAGAAAGAAGATCTTAAACAACAGCTGACACATGCAGAAAGGAAAGTGTCCGAGTTAAGACAAACCATCCAGAGAAACGAAGAAGAAAATGATGATTTAGAGAGACAACTGGACAGCACTCGACACCGGACAACAAAGCTTGAAAGTCAGCTAAATCAAGCACAGAAGCAAAAAGTTCAGTACAAAGAACAGCTGGAAGATGTCAGATCAAAGCTGTTGAAATGCAAGGATGAGCTAGGAACTGTGCAAAGTCAGTTGTATGACTGTCAAAGAAGCTTGGACGTCTTAAAGAAAGATAAAGCGAACAAGGATGACACCATAACAGAGCTACGAGGAAAGTGCTCTTCTTTGGAGTCAACGTTAGGTCAAACAGGTGAAGCACTTGCAAAGCACCAGACTGAAAATGACCTACTTCAACAAAGTAAACGCGATCTTCAGGACGAGCTCTTGCAAAACCAAGAAAAGTTCCAGGAGCTTGAAGCTATGTATAAGCTTTGTGAACACGAGAAGCAACGACTCGAGGAGGAGATTCACTCGTTTTACAAGAGACTTGCAGAGCTACAGGGTTCCTATCAAACATGTGAACACGATAAAATGGACGCGCAGCGCCAGGTTATGGTTCTGGAACAGAAAGTAAACAAACTAGAGGTCGTTTTAGAGCAGACTCAAAGAGAGAAAGCGAGCTTAGTTTATCACTCAGGAGATCTGAACGTTTCAAACAAGAAGGCCGTTGAGGAATTGGCAGTGGTCAAAGTGCGTTTGGAAGAGAACCAGAAATCATTCAGCGAGTTTTCAAGCGAGTTGTTTGAGAAAGAAAGGGTTATCGAGGATTACAAGGTTAAGATAACCACACTCACGACTGAAAATGATTACCTGAACTCGGAAGTAACAAAAAAGAAGGAACAGTTGTGGCAACTGGAGAACGACAGACGAAAGTTGCAAGACAAGTGGAGAGAAACAAGCGACGAGGTAATAAGGATGAAGCCATTGTGGGAGACAGCGCAACGTAAAAAGGAACAGATTGAAACAGAACTGCAAGCAAACCGAAAGAAGGTGGCAACATTAGAATCCGTTTTGAAGAAAAATGAAGAGCGAACAACGCAGACTGACAAGGAACTCAACACGTGCAAGAACAAGATATCAGACCTCGAGACTGAGCTGAACTCATTACGAAGAAAAGTTTCCGTAATGGAGTCACATTATGAAGAGGCAAGGAAAGAACTGGACGACGTAAGAGAGGAGTTAAGAGGGGCGCAGGAGAAAAACGCAAGCTATTCTATTCAGCTTGATACCGCACAAAGTGAGCAGTTAGATCTCAAACAACAGATTGCAGTCTTGGAAAAAAACGCTGCAGAGCATGAAGAAGAAATTTCAAGCCTTCGAGGCAAGAAGGAGTCTTTGGAGGAGGACCTCTTCACCGTGCGCAACAAGCTGATACAGATGGAGTCGAATATTAACGCGCTTGAAACACAGAGGACCAATTTGAAGGAACAACTTAGTGATTCAAGGGACAAGAACGTTGACCTAAAAGAGGAAAATATGAGAAGTCTCAGCCAGTTGAAAGAGCAACAAGGAGTTGCCGAGTCGCTGAAAAAGGCTCTTGTGAAGAAAGAGAAGACCATTGAGGAATTGAACGAAAGGATTGCTGAATTGGTAACGGAGTTAGAAACACTTCGACAAGAAGGAATGACGATAAAAGTCTCCTGCGAGAGTCTGCAAGGTGCACAAGAGGACTTGAGTGTCAAATTGATGGAATACGAGAGCAAGGAGGAGAAGACACTGAACGACCTTCAAGAAGTTCGCGATTCACGGGATGAGATGGAGCGGGAATTGAGCATTGCCGTGCAAAAGAATTTGGAGCAAGAGAATCGAATGAAGAGTTTACAGCGAGAAAAAGAAAGACTTAGGTCGAGTTTCGATGAGACTGTAAGAAAGCTAACCAAAGAGTCTGAAGACGGATTGAGAGCGCAAAAAGAACTGCAAGAAAACCAGAGGATCATCGAGCAACTTAGAAATGAAAACCGAATGATGGATTCTCAAATTGAGGAACTCAGAGCCGTGAAAACAGCTGTAGAGAGCGAACTGGCTGAAATTCGGTCGGAATTCGAGGAAAGTAAATCGAGGAACGAAGAAATTGAGAAAGATATGAAAGATTCTGGCGATGAACTTAAGCGGTTCAAAGATGACATTTCACGATTAGAGGACTTGGTGGCTGACTTAGAAAAGGGGAAATACGCCTTGGAAAAAGACTTGCAGCAATCCAACTCTAGGTCTCTGGATTTGGAAAGTTTACTCGTTAAATCTGCTCAGTCCGAAAGTGATCTAAAGCATGAGGTCCAAAGTTCTAGCAACAAGATCTTCGCATTGGAATCGGAATGCAAATTGTCAAAACAACAAAGCAATGAAATTAAACGTGAAAACGAAATTCTAGGAAAGAAAGTGCGAGATCTTGATGAACTATTTAAGAAGAGTGACAGAGAAAGGAAAGAAGTAAGGCAAGAACTGATCTTATCACAGAGCAAGTTGGCAGACCTGGAATACAAGTACGGTTATGAATACAATGAACGTAGTTCACTGACTGTGCAACTAGAAGATGCCAATAGTCAAGTCTCTGCAGCGTTGGACAAAACCCTCAGTTTAGAACAACAAGTCGCAGAGCAGAAGATTCTCCTTGATGTCGCAAACAAGGAAGTGGACGACAAAGAAGAAGTTATCCGACAGCTGAAAAACAGCAAAGTGTTCCTTGAAGGACAAAGAGATAGTTTGAAACAGAACGTTGTGTCTGGAAAAGATGAAGCTGAACGTCTGCAACAGGAGATCAGTCGATTTCAACGCGAAAACTTTCAACTGCACAAAAAGACAACTGAACTGGAGTCAAAGCTTAGAAAGACTGTGGCAGAGAAAGACCGAGCTCGAGACGAAGCAAGTACATCTAAAGATGATCTCTTTACTCTGACAAACCAACTGAATGAGTCGCAAGAAGCCAAAGAAGATCTTGAACATCAGCTGGAGGAGTACAAGCAAACCGCACTCAACTACAAAAATAATTTCGTGTCATTTCAGAGGCAGGTAACCGAGCTGACGGGCCAATGTGACGTATTCAAGGAGACGCTCGACGCAAGAGAAGGATCGATCGTGCAGTTGAGAGAAGCCAAGCGGATATTCGAAGAGGAAATGGAACGCCTTCAGAACGCTGTCAAAGACAAAGAAAGGGAAAATGATTCGTTGATGACAAAGAGGAAGGAGCTGGAATCTAGCCTAAGCTCTGCGTTAATGCAGTTAGCCGAGGCAGAGGGCTCCTTAAAGGTGAACAAAGAGACTGTTAAAAGATTGGAAGGCGACTCGGATTCTCTGAGGAGTAAACTCAGTGACATGGAAAATAAGATGGTGGAACTTGAACAAAGGGAAAAGGATGCTCAGCGAAACAATATAGTTTTGAAGTCGCAAATGTCAAGCCTGGAATCTGGTTACCAGACCAGTCAAGAGGATCGTGGTGACCTGGAGCGAGAAGTCCGATCCCTTCAGACCGAGCTGGAAAACACGAGAACATCACGTGAGGAAGATCGTGAAGAACTCTTGAATTTGAGGTCCGAAGCTCAAGCAAGCAGAAATAAAGTTTACACCCTTGAAACACAACTTCAGCGAATTGAAAAGATCAAGGACAGTTTGGACCAGCAGGTGAATACATTTACATCAAAAGGTAGCGACAATAGCAGTGAACTTCTTCGTCTTCAACGGAAAGTCCATGAGCAAGACCTGCTTCTGGAGTCTCACAACAGAGACTTTGTAAACAAGGACGAAACGATTGAGATGTTTAAGGCAGAGAACAGAACTTTGAAAGCGGATGTTAACAGTCTGCAAGAGGAAAATGCCAGGATCAGGTCAAGTATAGAGATTGTTCAACAGCGAAAAGATGCATCTGATAAGGAATTGTTCGATGCTTTGAAGCAAGGTTCGGAGTTTGAGCTTCGTCTCGTTGCAGCGCAAGAAGAGAATGAGGAGTTGAACAAAGAACTATCGGAAAAACAAGAGAAGGCTACCAACCTTCAAGAGGAATTATATCGAGCACTGAAAGACTTGGCAAGTCTAAGACACGAGCTGGAAGACACACAATCTCGAGCGACAAAAAGTAAAGAAGATGTTGCTGAGTTGCAAAGGCAGCTGAATGAAAAAGAAGCTAGTTTTGAAACGTGCAAAAGTAGCAGCGAGGATAAAGACAATAAGATTGGTTCTTTGCAGTTGGAAGTAAATACACTAGATCAAGAATTGAAGTCTTTGACAGAGGAACTGTCCAAGGAGAAGGAAAAATGTCAGCATGCACAAGAAGAAATAAGGAAACTGCAAACAGAGTTAGACATTCGAGAAGCAAGTGTAACCGACTTTGAGGAAACCGCAGAACGTCTCAGAAATGAAAACAATAAATTGAAGAAAGATATGTTAACTTCCAAAGAAATCGAGACGGATGTAAGACAAAGATATCAGGCCGTACAACGGGAGCACGAGAACCAACAACTTGAGCTTGCAACACTGCAGCAGAAACTCATTTACGTGGAAGCAAGGTATAGTAGTGTTGCTGAAGATAAAGACAAGTTGAAAGACGAGTGCATCGCACTCAAACGAGATACCTCGGAGATGAAGATTGTCCTAGATGGTGTACAGCGAGAGAAAACGAAAATTGAAGGCGAGTTAACAGTTGTGAAGCAGCAGAGCACAGACTTGCAAAGCAGGATAACAAACATTCTTCGGGAGAAGGACAAATCTACTGAGGAGGTTTCGTCAATGAACAGCTCACTGGCCACTTTAAAGGTGGACTATAACATGATTTTGTCTCAAAAGGAGGAAAAGGAAACGGAAATCGTCGATCTTAATAACAAACTGTCCAAAACCGAGCTTGAACTCCGAGACTGCGACAGAAAAAAGGCTTCTTTACAAGGAGAAGTTAACGGCCTGCAGAGGAAGGTGGATGAGCTGGAGCACACAGTAGCATATCTGGAACAGAAAGACAAGGAACTTCAAACAGAATTCATCGATTCTCACAAGAAAATAACAGCTCTCGATCAAGAGCTGATTGTAGCTAAGAACAAGATCACAAGAATGGAAGCATTCAATGGCGTCACAGACGGAAAGGTGAAGGTCCTGAACGATGATCTTTTCAAGGCGGAACAGAAAGTCTCACAACTTGAAATAGCCTTGAGTGCAAGTCTTGAGAAGGAGTCACAACAGCAGAAAGATCTCTTGGATACTTCCAAGAAAGCAACCGACTTTGAGGTCGCTTACCAAGCAAGTCAGTCTGCGAAGAACCAACTTCAACAGGACATAAACACGTATAAAAATAAGTTAACGATGAGTGATCGTAAACTACAGAAAGAGATTAAGGAAAAGACTCAACTAGAAAGCCAACTACAGGAAGCAAAGCTAAAGATTGACAGTCTCAAGTCCGATTTGGTGAGGCATCAGAGGAAGCTAACAGAACAGCAACAGCAAAGCGACACTAAACACAGGGACAATGAAAGTAAAACAGCTGTCATCGAGACACTTCAGTCGTCGAAGAAGAGCCTCGAAAACGAAGTTGAAGATCTGAGAAGAGACCTTGCAAGTGCGAAGTTTAACTCAGAGAAACTTGGACACGAGAACAAAGACTTGAAGCATCAATTGGAAACGAGTCGTGATCGCCTGACAGATATAGAATCAACCACTGAGCTGAAGACACTCGAATGCGACAGATTAAAAAGCGAAATTCTGCAGCTTGAGACCTCATATCAGGAGGCACAGCTGATCTGTGAGATGCTACGGAAAGAAAAAGATGGTCTTAATTCTCAACTTCTGGAGGCCGCAACTCCTGACATGAATTTTGGACCTGTGGATGACTCTGTAAAGAAAGAAAAAGATGAGCTGGAAAGCCAGCTGTCTAAGGTCAAAAGGGAACTGGATGCCTTAAAATCTGCACACGAGGATATAGCCACAGTGAAAACTAAAGCAGAGGAACACCTTTCTGTGGTGACGAGAGAACTTACTGAGCTCCAAGCAGAAAACCAAACCGTTCGTCTCGATAATACTAGGAAAACCTTTGAGCTTGAAAGTTCTAAAACGAGGCTGAGCGAGTTAGAGGTGTCTTACGAACAGGTTAAACTTGCAAAGGAAAGACTACAAGAGGAAGCCAGTGATACAGAAAGGAAGTTGGTTTCCCTTGAGGCAAGGTACGAATTGTGTGAAGCTCAAAAAAGTGAATCGAACAGGGAGGTGTTAAATATGGAAAAGAAGCTTGCACTGCTTGAGTGTTCATTTAACAGAATTCGTGAAAGAGAGACAGATCTGGATCGGGAAATTCTTGAATCGCACAAGAAAGTCACCGAGTTAGAATATGATCTTCAAGCAAAGAAAGAGCTTTTGGACGAGACACAAAATGCTGTGCGAGAATTAGAAGAAAGGAATGATGACTTACAAATCGAAATTCTTGACGCTCAGGGGAAGATTAATGAGTTGGAGGCAACTTGTGAAAGTTGGGAGGAAAAGACAAACAGCTGGGAAGAAGAAGCAAAGGCAGCCGAACGTCGAATGAAGGACGCAGAAGAAGTTCACAAATTCGGACAACTTGAGAAATCAGAACAGCAGAATGAACTTGTGGTCCTTAGGGAAAATATCTCAACTTTGGAGAGGGAGATTAACAGCAGTAAAAGGGAAAAGGACGAATTGCTTTCCCAAATGGAGGATTTGAGGGACACGAGTTTCTCTGATCGTGATAATGTCAACAACTTGAGGAAACAACTAAAGGACTTAGAAAGGAAGGTTTCTGAAGCAAACCGAGAAGCTGAAGATAAAGCGGCCTCTTTGGACGACATTCAGAGACTAAAGTCACTTCTCACGGATGAGGTGGATACCCTCAAGAGGGAACTGGTTGAGAAGGAGAGATCTCACGAGGATATTAAAAGAGAAAAAGACAGAATCAACCATGAAATGGAGATGCTTAAAGATGAACTTGAAGAAAACAAGAGAAAGTTAAAAACAAGTGAAGAAGAGAAGGAAAAGATGCGAAATGAAATGATATCAACACATAATCTTGTCTGCACATTGCAAGATAACAATCAAACAAATGAAGCTCAAAATGGAATGCTAGAACAGGAGCTTGAATACTTAAGAAAGAAAGTTTCTGATACAGAACTGGAGTTACGAACGTACAAGAAAAAGAGCGATATTCTCAAACAAGATCTTCGTAGCTTCCAAGACGGCAGTTTATCAAGTAGACCGGACCGAGAATCCACCCAAGAAGAGGTTAGGCTTCTGAGAAATGATCTTCAAGCCAATACCGAAAAATACCGAGAGCTTGAAAAGTTATGCAAAGAAAGCGAAGACGAGAAAATCAGGCTTCAGCAAGAGCTGTTAGACACACATAAGAAGGCTTCAGAGATGGTCATAGCGCACCAGTATTGTCACCAAGAGAAGAACGCATTGCAAGACGAGATAGCTTCGCTGAAACAAAGACTGAGGGACCTGGAAGATAGGCAGGATGACACCAAGGACAAAGCAGACGATCTTCAGGAGGACCTCTTGGATTTGCACAGAAAACTGAGCAGAGCGGAAGCCATGTACGAACAATCTCAACAAGATAACAACAGGCTCAACTCAGAGCTGGAAGAAGCAGAGAACAAGATTCGTGCTCTTGAAGATGAACTCCTCAGCGCGCGCCGTGAAATGACCCAACTTAAAAATAACAATGACGAGAACAATCGACTGCAAAGATTACTGGACGACAAATCCAGGGAAGTAGATTATTTACAAGGGCAGTTGGATGACCGCAGCAATAGCTCTATATTAGAGAAGAATCGTCTGCGAGATGAACTGGAGGAAGCCCTGGAGAGACTGCACAAAAGCGAAGCCGAATTATCAGCGAAAACCTTCGAGTACGACCGCTCTGATGACGAACATCAACGAATAGTGTTCGAGAAAGAGACTATGATTAGCGAACTTAACAGTGAAATTAACTCTCTTAATTTTGAAGTTTCCACTCTGAAAAGAGAACTAGTATACACCAGGGATGACAAGGACAGTTGGACCGAAGAACGAAAGAATTACAGAGAAGAAGTTTTCAACTTGGGAAAAGATAAATCACGAGCTGAAGAAGAACTTCGTCTTCTTAAAGATGATTATAAAAATACCAACGAAAGGTTAGCACTTGTGAAAAAGGAGAAAGATTACTATGAAGAAGAGAATGGAAGACTCAAGGAAGAGTTAAGAGCGGCAAATCTAGAGATCGAGCGTTTGAAGCGAGAAATGTCCATGAGCAAATATGAATACGACTCATTTGAGAGTGAAAAAAGCAGCCTTAAGGAAGAAATTAACGCAGTAAAATCAAGCAAATCAGAGCTTCAAGAGGAACTATGGCGAGTTAAATTGGATTTAGAGAAACTACAACGGGAAGCCGGTTTAAGAGGGCGTGAACGCGAAACGTGGGAAAGAGAGCGAGCAAATTTACAAGAAGAAATCAGGACTTTTAGAGATGAAAAACTCAATCTTTCCGAAGAGAACCGAGAACTTACTCGAGAAAATGAGAGGCTCAAGACTGAAATAGCGTTAAAAGATGAAGTCACCGAAGATGCAGGAAAGGCAAGGCGGGAAAAAGAAGAGATTTACTATGAATACACAGTTATTAAGGAGAAATACACGAGGATTGAAGAGGAACACAGGATCATCGTGATTGAGAAACAAAAATTGGTTCAGGAAAAACGGAATCTGGAGTTTGACCTGGATGATTGTAGAGCCAAGCTACGAAGGGCCGAGGACTCTAACAGACACTATGAGGAAGAGAAGCGACACCATGAGGACGAGAAGCGGCGCTTAGAGAATGAATTAAGAACAGCGAAGGAACGACTCTTGATTGTCGAGCGCGAGTTTGATTCCAGAGCTATAGAAAAAGAGCAGATTTCTCAGGAAATAAGCAGCACCAGAATTGAACTTAGGAAAGTCGAAACTGATCTGCAAAATGCATTGAGGAAGCTTAATGACGCGAACAATGACGTCACGGCGAAGCAGAGTCGTCTCGAGAGACTAGAGCGAGAACTTGAAGATCAGAGACGGGACTGTAGGTCACTTGACCTGGATCGAGAGCGCAAGACTAGTCAGATTAGCAACTTGCAGAACAAGATTGAAGAGCTGGAGAGCGAGATTAAGAGTTTACAAGATGATTTGATACTCAGTCACAGAGCGTATGAACAGTGTAAGAAACAGCTGGAAGAGGCAGAGCTGTCAGATCGCTCGGACGACCAAACAGAAACGTCGACACTTCTTGTTGACGTCACGGAAAGACCTCAACAGGTAACAACACTAGACATTGATGTCAAACCGCAGGTAACTACACTGGATATCAATGTCAGACCACAGAAGACATTTGACTACAGTTTTACACCACAGACTACTTCAACAGTATTTGACTTAACTTCACAGAAGCAACAAACGACTGACTACAGCTTCGCCCAACAGACCACTTTAACAGAGTTTGACCCTCGTGTAAGACCACGTGAAACATCCGACTACGGCTACACTCCACAAACTACTACAACTGAGTTCGAAGTAACACCTCAGACAACCACGCTGGATATTGACGTACCGGACCGTCACGAAACGACAGAATTGGAAATTAATATCGAGAGAGACACCCAACGTCCTCCCGTCGCGTCATGGAGAACCGGAAATACGTCATCGTTCCAGGTTTATAGAGACCGGAAGTATAGTCCAGTGCAGTTTGCTCTCGAGGAAGAGGAAGATGGAGAATATGAGATAGCGCAGATTGAAAGTAGAAGAAGCTCGAGAAGAAGATGGAAGTATTAAGATGAAGCTGGCAGTGAATAATATTAATCTAACTTCCATATACAATGCCAACAGTAGTCAACGAACAAGCTATTTGCACTACGTGTTTGCAATGACTTTAAAGCTAAAAAAAAAATTGGGATGACTGTGGTCATTGTAAACATAACATGCCTTAGCTCGCTTACAACAACACGTGAATTTTCCTTCAGTGATTTTCGATTCAAAAGCCTTGAGGGAGAAAATACACTGCTCCCGAGAAACTCCATCGCATTTGTGTTTGCAAATATGTTTCTTGGACGGTAACATGGTATGTCATCACTAACTGGAATCAAAAAAGTTTACGAGGAGAGTTTTTTTTAAACTTTAGCAGAAGCTACTGCTTTGTCTCTGTAAATTACGAAGGCGTGACAGGTTTTTTGGAACAAATATAAAATATATGTTCGGGGAATTTTTTAATTGTATTGACTCAAAAGTACGAGTAACATAGATAGAATTTGGTATAGGAATGTTGTAATTATTTATCAAGACACAACTGTCTGTTCATAACCTCTCCAGTGAAGTTCTCATTTTCCATAGTCCTTTTTGGACAAAATTCATCTATATATTAAATATAGTTGAAAAAAGTATATTTTCTATGGGAAAATCTTCAAATCGGTGCAGAAATAATTTTCTAATCGGCATTGACTTAAAATGTAGCAAGTACTTCTGTCAAAAGACACTACAAATATTTTAGTGGTATTGTAACTCGCTTATCGAGAGTTTTATGGAATAGCTTGTATTCCAGATTACATTTTTCCTAATTATATATTGATAGTATGTCCGTATCTTACACAAGGGAAAAATGAGGGACCGGAATAGTCTTCATTTAAAGCTTTAGTGATGCGATCAGCATCTAATAGAAAGTGTTGTTGCAATGCCATCGAAATTTTTAAAATATTTTTGATCACTTAATATTCTTAACTTCGCAAAAGAATGTATTTAACTGACACAGTATATAAATCATCTTAGTTGGCTTTTCTTTTTGAAAGGCGTTATAATAAATAAATTTCTTC
>Ga0099814_1232282_pt1 | contig 17148 bp, 7 predicted proteins | sample DipTnscriptome_2_FD_81131 | JGI IMG/M metagenome (GOLD analysis project Ga0099814, IMG submission 81131) | Coral microbial communities from Puerto Morelos, Mexico - Diporia T B metatranscriptome (Eukaryote Community Metatranscriptome) | ecosystem: Host-associated > Invertebrates > Cnidaria >... | reverse complement strand
AAAATTTGGCAATAAAGTAAACATGAAAATGCACTTTCATTTTTAATATGAGTATGTTATACTAAAGAACGCTATGATGCATGGATGCATGGATGCATTTTGTCACTGCATGCCGCTTAATTTGCTGTCAGGAAATTACAATGGATCATCTATATGGCACTACAAACTGCACTGCAAACATGCACTTCAGTTGTCACCTTGTAGAATAATGTATCAGAGACTATCCCTAGTGTCTCACCCATTGGCACATGCGCAAGAGTATTGTAGTTTACATGTGGTTGGCCATTAAGCCTTTGTGTTTGTAATGTGCGTTGGTTTAATCCAAGTGTTTAGTGGTTTAATCTAAACCATCCCATTAGGATATTACCACTGGCAACAAGGTAAAACAGTGGTGTGGTTAACCGATTTGTATTGCAGTTTGAGAATGGCTGTTGCAATTACTACTGATTTAAGAAGAATAGCTACGTTCGATGTTCACAGGTACTGTAGGAGTACAATGAAAGAAATGTAAGCATTTATTCGAGCTACATGTATTCATTGTTGGAAAAGGTATAGAAGACGGAGAACAAAAACACTCTCTTTTTCTTTGTGGAGGACAACAAATGCAAGATGTTTACTATACGTTTCCTGCAGCTCAAGAACCTGGTGAAGGGGAAACCGGTTACACTGTAGCAATGGAGCAACTTGACCAATACTTCACTCCCCTAGTCAATGTTCCTTACGAGAGACATCTGTTTCGGACCATGGCTCAGATACCTATGGAAAGCATCAATCAGTACATTGGTTGTGGTTACACATACCTTCTGCCCGAGGTTTCCCAGTGGGTAATCGGCTTGGGTTGGGATCAGCTTGGGTTTCCGGTCAGATGATATTTCCGATTACACTGCAAATAATTACCCAAGGTCAACTTTTGACCTAGTAGTGTTTGGCGGGAAATTTAATGCATCATGGACATCACAAACCGCGCAAACCGCGAAACGTATGGTCTCCTTGCAGACGTTCTTCTGCTTCTTATACGGCAATATCCGGTTGATTTAGCGCTCCAAAACTTCATTCTAAGACGAATGCGTAGAAGGAGTCTGCGAGTACGATTTCTACAATCACTTCAGATGCCGTATTTGTTCTATAGAAACCGTCGCCGGCCAAGACGTGCACTAAAGGAACTCAGATAATTAGGGTATTTGGAGCAAAGACGTGTAAAATATACTCACCGTGAACCTCGAAAGTTCGCCATGCTGTCATGGGTTATTCTTTTGTTCTCTTTGATGTATCCCTGGTACAAAACATGTACTCCCCTTGGGCAAAGTCCTACTTTCCCGTGGGCAAAAACTCTAGTGGAACCACAACTATTACAAGGCTTCTAGAAAGGGCCGATTAGTTTGAGTTCCGCACTAAGAGGGATGAAAATATTTGTGCAGGTTATTGAGAGATGTATCTCCAGCGAAGAGTTACAGATCATGTCAAGAAACCAGTTATTAAGCCACTTGCGGCTGATGGATTTTTTGAAACATGTGGAAATTGATCTGATTGACTTCAGAAACTTACCATGCTCTTGTCATCCCAAACACAATATTGGGTTCTGCATGTTGTTGATCATTTCAGTAAATTCTCTTGGCTACATCCATTGCAATCAAAGGAGACAGAACAAGTGGTAAAAGCTCTGCAGGAACAGTTCTACTTATTCTGTTTTCCAACAATACTTCATTCAGACAATGGCAAGGAGTTTAAGAGCCATAAGATAGTGGATGAGCCGAAGGGGGTGCTTGGTACCATATTGGGGTACAAAGGATGACATGGTTTTTCTTGAAGCTCTATGTATATAGGTTGTGAATATATGTGATAGCATTTGTCTAAGTGTCACCTTCTAGTTTTTTTAGGGGGGAGGGGTGGGTAGGTGTTGCCGCCATTACGGAAAAATCAACATATTGCTATATCTTTAAGAGTGTACAAGATACCTGTAAAAAAATCGTTTCTACCTCCCTATTATGAGGGTCGATCAATATATTGGCGTGTTTATTTTTACAGTTAAACACGACCTCATGATTCTAGGGGGGAGGGGGTGGGTAGGTAGTGCCGCCATTACGAAAAAATCAACATATTGCTATATCTTTAAAAGTGTACAAGATACTTGTGTCAAAATGGTTTCTACCTCCCTATTATGAGGGTCAATCAATATATTGGCGTGTTTATGTTTTAAATCAAGCATGACCTTTTACGATTCTAGGGGGAGGGGGTGTGTAGGTAGTGCCACCATTTCGGAAAAATCAACACGTTACTATATCTTAAAGATGGTAACAGATAATTTTGACCTCCCTTATTGGAGAGTTAAGTAATGTCATGGTTTAGTTGTTTTACTCGACAGTCATTTCCTATCTGATAAAAATTCTTAGTGCTGCAATTGCACATCAAGCTTGCGTTGATATATGAGTAAAATATCAAGAAATCTAAAGAACACTTGTTTTTACCTTACAAAACACAGGCCCCACGTATTCACAGATACAGTTTTTGCAATTATTTACACAACTGCCAAGGTTATAATAAAAATAGCTTAGTTAATTATATGGGCTTCCTGTGTCCGAGCCCGCAATTCAGTCCTCTGACCTGGACTGTTACTCAAGCAGATGTGAAACAAAGGTGAGTTTGAAATGCCTCAAAAATTGTCTTTTTTAGTACCTGGGTTACAATTATACAGTATAAAGTAGAGAAAGAACTTTAAGTACATTACAAGATTATCTTTAATGAAGTAGCATAAGTTTTTATCTGATTATCAATCTCTGTAGCATCTGCAAGTATCCAATATGGCTGCCATGAAAAAGTGAATTCAATTGACATCATTTTTATAAAAACAAATCCTAAATTATGTACAATTTTAATCGATAACAACTTGCTATTCAATGTGCTATTCTTGTGCTATTCCTGATGAAAGTTTTTGTTCGAATATCTGATCCCTAGCAGTTTATACACTCAAAAAGGAAACATCTTTGCATGGATAGAAGCAAGTTTTGCATCATCCACAAGAAAGGTTCTGGTAGCGATCACGACGATCACCTAATAAGTCCCCAGAGTTATGAATCGTGGCAAACGCTTGTAGATGCAGCGAATGTCAGGAACGAGGAGGCCGTGCTTAAAATTGCCAGAGATGCAAAAGAAGGGGAAGTCCCCGAAGTGTATTATCACCGAGGATGCCGCAGTACCTTTACCATGAAAAGAGATTTAGAAGCATTGAAACGGAAGAAAGAAAGCAGGAATCAGAGCGACGAGGATGAAGTGTCATCAGCGACCCCACAGAAAAGGAGACTGAGCACGACACACTCTGCTCGGGGCTGCGTGTACGATGCAATTTGTATCTTTTGTAATAAGGTCAAGTATGTCAATCGCGTTCGTGAAAAGCTCATCAAAGCATCTCAACTCAGAGTTGATCAGACGCTGCATGATATGGCCATTGCAAAGGGTGACGAGAAGATCATGGCGATAACCACAAGAGATATCGTTGCCGCAGAGGCTCATTATCACAGATACTGTTATAGGGATTATACCCGACCAGAGAAAGTAAAAACAGAAGTCAACGATGCACAAGATGACGCTTTTAAAGAACTATTTGAGTACAATCGTTCTTACGTCATAGACGCACAGGCAGTCGTTACAATGGTCCACCTAGTTTCAAAGCTTGAGACCATGATGAATTCACGAGGAGTGGAAATGCAGCTGTCAACAAGGAAGCACATCAATAGAAAAATCGAATCTGAGTTTGGCACGGCCCTAGAGATCTTTCCAGATGAAAAGGGCAAGTTACTGGTTATGCCCAGAAATATCGACGTAAAGGAAACAGTGAAGAAATACGTGTTCCTAGAAAAAGAACTCGAGAAATTAAAGCAAAAACCCGTCGAAATCCAGAGCATTGTTGATCAGAGTGCTGTGTACATAAGAAATGCAATTTTGGATAAGAAATGGGCAGCGCCATGGCCGATGTTTCCTTCTGATTTATCCAATGAGGAGTTTCTAGTACCGGAGTATCTTAGTTGCTTTTTGAAAGGACTTCTTACCTCTGATCCTGAGATGAACAATGCTTCTCCGCGAGTCAAGATGTTAGTGGACTCATTTAGTCAGGATATCATTTATGCCGTTACTTGTGGGAAAGCTAAACCACCAAAGCAAGTTCTTCTCTCTTACGGAGTCAAAACGTTGACTGGAAATGTAGAGTTAATCCAGATGCTCAACAGATTTGGCCATTGCGTTTCCTATTCGCAGCTGGAGCAAAACGACACAGCCTTGTGCCTTCAGAAGCTTGCTGCTAACCTAAATCAGGCCACTGCTTTACCTGGAACAGTTCATCCGAATGTTTTCACGAACCTAGCATGGGACAACATAGACCGTCTAGAGGAAACCCTTACTGGAGGTGGCACTACTCACAGAGTGAATGGTATCGCGGTACAGCCAAGAGTGTATGGACCACACCCAGCTTGCGCCGAGCTTCCTCCTCTAGTGAAACGCAAACAAAGAAGTATTGCAGACGAAATTCAGCCATTAACCCCATATATTGCAGGTGAGCGAGTTGGTCCTCAGCCGACCATTGCAGATGATGACATTAACAGCCAGAAGAATGAAGCAGAGATAGCGCAAAAGAAGAACTTTGTGTGGGTTGTAGCACGTACAGCTGATATTGAAGAAGAACAACGTATACCTAGTTGGACTGGGTTTAACATCATGACTCGTGGCGATGAATCCGTTTCCCAGGACGTGATCTCCTACCTTCCAACAATTAATGCGCCCGCCACCGAACTAACCACTGTCAATGAAATTCTCTATCAGTCTGAAGAGATAAGAAAGAGGTTAAGTCTTCAAGCAATAGTAGTTGTCATGGATCTAGCGCTGTATGCCAAGGCGCGTGAGGTAACTTGGAAGAGTAATGACATCTTTGGTTCCATCATCTTGAGGCTGGGAACATTTCACACAATTTGCAATACATTAGCAATTCTGGGAAAGCGATTTCAAGATGCAGGCTTGCGTGATATATGCATAGAATCTGGAATACTAGCAGAAGGATCAGTGTCAGGTGTTATGGATGGTAAAATGTACAACCGTGCTGTTCGAGTACATAAGTACATATATGAAGCTCTGATGCGCCTGATTTGGAAGCAGTTTATTCCATGGGTTTCAGAGAAGCATCCAGATAACCTTCCTGAAGTACGCGCTCTCGAGGACCAAGTGATTCTCATGGCAAAAGACCTCAACCAAAGTGAGTTCGAGAAGATACTTAGCAACGCATCGCTAGAGGAAGTTGTCCAGTTGTTTGGCAAATACAAGCAGTTTCTACGGGCAGATAATGGGGATTTATCCGCCTTCTGGATGTCATACATTGACATTGTCGAAGACGTGCTTCTTGGGCTACTAAGAGCATGCCGTGAAGGTAATTGGCAGTTACATCTCCATGCCATTCGGCAAATGATCCCATGGTGCTTTGCATATGACAAGATCAATTATGCAAGATATTTGCCAGTGTACTACGCCGAGATGAGTAATCTGCCTTCCACGCATCCTGAAGTATATGAAAGCTTCATGGATGGAAGATTCGCTGTACAGATCGGAGAAGAGAGTCCATTTGGACGCATACCCGTCGACCAGACAACGGAGGAGACCGTTAACAAAGACACGAAGACAAGTGGCGGTATTACCAAGTTTAGTCTCAAGACTGGAGCTGTGAACAGATTCTATATGACTGCAGAATACCGTTGTTCCTTCCTTGCTAAACTTAGAAATATGGTCCAAGTGAAGAAGCCAACACATCTTCATGATGAGCTACTTGCAACGCGAAGGAAGACGCACGAAAAAGTTGTAGCTGAAATAGAGAGTCTTATACAGGGCTGGAACAATCCCTTCACAGAAGGTAAACCACTAGTTAGTCTATCAACTGCATCACAAGCACCGGCCGATGTGAAGGACGATCTTATGAATGCCAAACAAGTGGAAGAAGAAGCATACAAGCTGTTCAAAGAAGAACGACTTGAAGCTGCCACCCCGAAGAAGAAATTTCATGACAAGATTAAGTTGAAAAAGCTCAAGACATTTACCTCGCTATGTAACAAGAAGAAAGTCAAAACCGATGGAAGAACCATGATTCTGAAAGCTGACAGGTCTCTCTTTGGAAGGATCATCATCCTTGGCCAGAACAGGAAGATAGAGATCCGAGAACTGCTACAATACAGTCTAGGGCCAATGCCGTGGTCCCTAGCCACGCCAGAGGGGCTTCCAAGGAAAACCAACAAAGCCACTCTTGCTAACCACCTCCAGAAAGATGTACAACTGGCGGACAGCCTTCCGAGAAATTCAGCTAGTATCATTGATGGGATGAGCTTAGTTCAGAAGCTGGCTGTTGGAGGACAGACCACGTTTCGAATGATTGCGTCTTCCCTTCTGTCCATGGCTTTACGAGAGAGCCCCCAGAGCAAGAGAATCGACATAGTCTTTGATACGTATAGAGAGATATCAATCAAGAATGCGGAAAGAAGCATTTGTGGGCAAGTACCAGGGGTCCAGTTCTCCGACATCAGAGCAGCTCAATTGGTTAAGCAGTGGAAAAAGTTCCTAAGTGAAGTTAAGAACAAGACCAGCTTGATTATGTTTTTGCTGGAAGAGTGGAAGACCAAAGAGTACACAGACCGGCTCCAAAGGGAAGACAAAGTAGTATATGTAACCAGTGAGAAAGAGTGCTGGAAGATATCCCCTGAAAGCGCAGATGAAGTAACAGAGTTGTTTAGTAGTCAGGAAGAAGCCGACACGCGACTCATTCTCCACACGGCACATGCTGCACAAGAAGGCTACGAGGCGGTGGTGATCATTTCCGAGGACACTGATGTGTTTCTGTTGCTGCTGGGTTTCTCCGCCTCTATTGGTGGCAATCTTTACATGAAGTGCGGCACCAAGACAAGGAATCGTCTTGTGGACATTCGAAAGGTGGCGGATAGCATTGGGCACGAGGTGTGTGAGGCACTGATCGGCCTGCACTCCTTCACAGGATGTGATACCACAAGTGCCTTTGCCGGTAGAGGAAAGCTAGGTGCACTCAAGATTCTCAAGAGTGACAGTAGTGCTCGACAGATGTTCACAGAGCTTGGTCAAAGTTGGACAGTGCCGGATGATTTGTACACGAAAATCGAAAGGTTCACCTGTGGTTTGTATATGTCCAGCGGCAACCAGAGTGGTCAAGTGAATGACGCGCGTTATGAGCTCTTCTGCGCAAAAAATGGCGAAGTGGAGTCGCATCAGCTACCTCCATGCCAAGATGCTCTTAAGAAGCATATCCTACGGGCAAACTATCAGGCAGGTGTGTAATTCTCCATATTTGCTACATTTCGAGAATGTTTACATATGGTTTCCTCTAACTGAAAAACTGTACTTGTTTATTTATTTCAGGGATTTGGAGACGGAGTCTTGAGGCGGAACCAGATATCCCAAGTCCAGACGGCATGGGTTGGACAATCGAGGTGTCTACTGAGGGTGTGTCGGTTCTGCAAATCGACTGGATGGATGGAAAACCTGCACTCGAGGCAGTGCTGCAGTTGCTAGCATGCAAATGCAAAAAGAAGTGCGAGCTCCCTAGCTGTATTTGTTTGTCAAGTATGTTGAAGTGCACTGATCTCTGTTCACTCAAAGACTGTGGAAACCAGTCACAGGAAGACTCGGAAGATTCCATAAGTGACGGAGACGACGACGATGATGTTGATGACTTTTCGTGAACACTGATAATCGCCGCTGAGACGAACATACGTAATGAAAACAAAAACACTTTGTTTTGACATGAATGATCACGCAACATCAATAGTCTTGAAGAGCGGTATTTTTTTATAGAACTTTCGAAATCAACGGCTGAAGGTGACTCCCAAGAGCCAGCCACACTGGCTAACACTCGGTGAAGATTTTAAAAAACACGAAAACTGTAAAAGATCTTGAATGTTACACGTCATATTATGTGGTTTCACCTTAAATGGTTATTATAAGCTTTGACCGTGACTAGAGGGGACTGGGTCCTAGTCGAGATAAATAGCTTTAAAGGCTCTTATTATGATGAAAAAGCTATCAAAGAATAACAGAGTATATAGATTGCAACGTGGCAACAAGCAATGGCAAGTTCAGTGAACTCTAAGCAAGCAAACTAAAGATTCCAGGATGTTTACAGCTGTACAACGATGTCATTGCTCTATTTAGTATAAAAGAGCCATAAGATCGATCACGTGATCGAATTTATTGAATGTTATTGAAACAAGAATAACATCTCTCGAATATGATTCAGTTCTCGTTTCCTTTCAACATAAAAATCAGCTATTTATAATGTCTACTTGAGTGTTTGAACAACTGATTCCCAAAATGAGCAAAAACGACCCTTGGGGGGAGGGGTGATAAAAGATGTTATATATGCCATAAGGCGACACTATTTTCAATGCTATCACACAAAAACAAAAACTTGGTTTAATATGCTAACTTGCTATAGGCATTAGCCTTTGTCCCCCAACATGGTACCAATAAGTGATTTTTGGGGCCCTGGCTCATCCACTAAGATGAAGGAATTTTGCTTGAGAAACAAAATCAAACAAGTTTATGGTGCTCCAAGAACCCCAATAACACAGGGACTAGCATAACCATCGTACCATTAAAGAAAATATGACCAATATCATCAAAGAGAAAAATGAAAAAAAAAGAAAACTGGTGTAAATTAGTAAATGAGGCAAAATACAAGTAAAAATGTAGTTGTACACCATGCCACAGGTAGGACACCGTATAAAGCGGTATTTGGCTTTCTTGCAAGAAAAGAAGTTCACAATGTTGAAGCAACTGACAAAGACAGTGCTAACACTGCAAGTCCAGTTCAAAGAAAAAGGGAACATGAGGAAAAAGACATGCAAAGGATAAAACTGAAAACATATATAAATGAAAAACAGTCCAGTTATAATAGCACAATGAAAGAGAGGAGAAAGAAAGCTCCAACATTTCACAAGGATGACTTTGCTTCTATTAAAATAGAAAGTTGACAAAACTTCCCCACTTCATCTGACTGTTTTGTTAGGAAAAATAACGCAAGTTGAAAATGACTACGCCAAAATTGTCACTAAGTTTGGGAAAGTAAAAACATTGATTTCAACAAACAGGTTAAATTTATATAAGTGTACAACAACAAACAACATTTGACTATTCAAAAGACATTTTGCATGCATCTACTGCATTCAAGATGGCAACAGAACAGTGATGTAATACTACAACCATGGATGAGACAGTGAATAAAATCGCATTGAAAATTGATTGCAGTTGTGAGTGTACCACAAAATACTAGTCCAAACAGTAACCCTAACCCTTATCGAAAAGCTAACCCTTACATGAACTAATCCTGACACAAATGGATAAACTAGCTATTACATTACAGCTGTTTTTTTTTCACAGGTCACAGTAAAGGCTGCCCCAACAAAACAAATAGCTAACTGCAAGCAAACCAAATGGAAGCCTAACCGCAAGCAAACTTGTGACCTGTTATAAAACCTACCCCTAACACTGATCATAACTTATTTGGAATTATTAATCTACTTTTAAGAAATTAGCTAGGTTAAAATTTTCTAAAATTTTCTAAACTAGATTAAAACCTAGGTTAAAAAAAATTACCCTGAATTTAATTTTGACCTGTAACATATATATTGATATGAGAATTACAATATAACTGTCACTGTATGTATCTAATTGTTGTTCATGTTATATTTTTTTTCAAAGGCAGTCCTGGTCCTAGTTTAATTAACAGCTGTTCTAATTCATGCTGATTCCTCGCACTATTCAATTAGATGTTAACCAAGATGAACCTCAAGTTTTGCTCTATGTAAAGGAAAATGGATTTGCCTTGTTTTGAGAACAAGTTTAGTTTATGTTTATGTCAATTTTTCCAAACACAGGTACAGCTGAGTTTTTGCGGAAGCCAGTCATTTCAATACACATGTAAAGTCGATTCGATACAAACTCACGTTACTTGAAATGAAACAAACCCATACCTCATTCACCTTCGCATCAATCAAACACATGTACCCAAGCCTCCTCTGCAATGAGAACACGCAAACAAGACCAAGTTTTGTTAAGTTTATTTATGGAGAAAAGAGATTTATATAAATACATTTGAGACTACTTCTATAACTCTAGCGGATATTATGCCTACCATCAAGAAACACAGATACGATCAAGAATGTCCTGCAAGTCAATGATACAACGGAGCTGTGAGGAAACAGCAGTTTTTTTCTGGCACGTGGGTGGGCGGGTTTGTAAATTATCATATCTATAGATGCATAAACTATTTGTTTTCAATAACTTGTTAATTTTACACTGTTGTTCTAATGAAAGTGAATAAACCAATCCTAACACTTTAAACAAACTGATATGATATTCGATCCTCTGGAGTGTATAAAACACACTGGGGCCTGAAGAATGATCATACGATCCCATGCGATCAAGACGGTTAACAAAAGTTCTCAAGTTTTAAGAATTGTCATGATTTATTACGACTTAATATGATGGCTTCTACACAGATTTTGAACTGCATTGTATGCGGTGAACCTGTTCGGCCAAGACAGCAAGCGATTCAATGTGATGGATGTTTTTGCTGGAATCATCGAATCTGCAACACTGCAGGTAAGTTTTCAGCACTACTACACATAATTTTATTATTGGTATTTGAGGTTCCCGCTCATATACTCTGACACTGAGAGACCTTTACTATATTTTCTTTTATCCTAATTTAGATTTTTACTATGATTTAATAGGTATATTGCAAGATGCTTAACGGGCAGCTGTTTGGGATGGCAAAGAACTCGACTTCACAACTGGACTCCTACGCTGATCCGTCCAGGTACCTGGAATCGGAAGCTCCAGAGATTTCCTTCGTTGACCCCGAAGAATCCCATCCTGATGCAGAGAATACCAGAATCAAAGAACCCGAAGAATTCCAGCCTGATGCAGAGAACCAATACAGCACTGATCACGAAGAATCCGCCCTTCATGACCCCACCCCAGCCGACACGTCGTCTACCTTCGACTTGAGGTACGAGATTGTGGAGAACAGTTCCAAAAGAGCCCAGCTGAAGCTGTTTGACAGCCAGGGGTACAGCTACACTTTACAGAGAAGGCAAGGCATAGTCACTGACTGGTAGTGTTTCGTTCATGCCAAAGAAAACCCAATCAATCAGATATCAATCTTTGCTTATCACTAAAACAGGCTGTTCAATTTAAGTGTATTTTATTCTTTTTTCAGGTACAAGATTTGGGTCTTCAGGCTGACTACAACAATGACCGGGGAACATGCGCGTTTATAAGTAACATCATGGCCCTGCCACTTCGGCAGAATAGACTCCCGCTATGTATGCACAACGTCAGGTGATGGCATCGACTTGGAAACTCCAGCAGTTAATGCAGTACGTTGGTAGGAACTGGATCACAGGCAGCATGTGGCTGGCCGCCGCCCTCTTGGAGCGTGTTCATTAAGTCCATCTGAACCAACAACGATATTGAGGGCTGGCATCTTAGGTTGAATCGCCGTGCGTCTGTAAGTCCCAGATTCCTCTTTATCTCCTGATCCATCTTCTTCACCGCGAGGCCAGTCAAACATCCCTTCACATCAGGCTTGTTTCTGAGAAGAAGTTGCGGCGAATCCAGACAAAAAAGGTCTGAGACCTCCAGACCAAGATATTCAACCTCTGGCATGAGTTCAACTCTGGTTCCTGCACTCAACGGCCCAGTATCTTCATAAAACATCTGTGCAAGTAAAAAAGGACTCTTTTAGGTGCCACCGCACCCTGCTTTCATCACTGGGTGTTTTCAGATCACTAGAAGGAGCCAACACATCTGAGAAAGTCATGATCAACATTTACATACCTTAGTATTTTAAATAAATATTCAATAAAGTTTGTTCTAATTTGGCCATGGAGAAACTGGAGGTTACAATTATGTGGATTGATCAATCAAGTCGCTAAATTAATTGAGTCGGAATTTAGCAGAGTTGAGCGGGGGATTTTGTACGCATTGATTTTGTATGCATTGATTCTGAGGAAGAAGAAGGAAAAGTAGAATGTAACAAGGATGCAGGAGGATGGAAAACACTGGGAATTTTCTTTATTGTTAGTGCTAGTGCTAGAGGTCATATTGAATATTGGCAGCCTCTTTACAGGTGTGATGCAGACAGAGTGTTGTGCAATACTCCTTGATATAAAAGCAAAGGATGTACCATTTTAACTTTTCTGAATTTGTTAAGTATTAATCCATGTCTTTCTTTACAGGTCAGAATCTCCTACTCAAGCCTTTGTTATTTTAGCAGTTTGGTTTTATAGGTGGCTTAAACCCCTACAAGATGCTGGAAAGCCCTTGGAAAAATAGAAGGTGCTATACAATCTACTGTGTTAGCCTATGACAACACGTGCCATGTGGACAAGTAGAAGATATCCAACAAGAATCTTCCATTCCCAGAACCATTTGATAAGGCTTGGCAATTGGTTACTAAAGTCATTGACAGGTTACACCTGAGAAACCTTAAAGACAATAAGTGACAATAACACTTTATAATCCAGATGGCAAGATTCCTTCTGAATTTTACACTACATCCTGTGAACAAACTTTTGTATGGGCTAGTAGGATGAAAAAGATGATCTGTATGACAAGACTTCACTAGTTCTTTTTTGTACATCACTCTGCGAAACGATGAAACAAATACACTGAACTATGCCACGTGTGCAATAAGACGCCAGTTTTACCCAAGTTGCCTCTCTTAACAAAATAACATCCTTCTTTTCAATCCAACTGTCATATTTATTTGACCAACCTTTCCAATGCACGAGAAATTTATTCTCTTTTTGTTTCAACACTTTTTCCACTTGAAATAAACTGTCATCCGATACGGTGACTTATTGTAAATCTTGTTCTTAAAAGGTACCCTCAAGCGGGGCTCCATCAAGTTCCTCAATCTTGTAAGTGGTAACCACACCACGTACGACATGCCACACAATAAACACTTCTTCAGTCTACCCCGGTAAATACCCTTTCTTAAAATGGTGGTATTGCTTATTAAGTCTCACACTTTAACTCCTTAACTTTGAATGACCCTTTCTTCGGTTTTCTGGACAGACATTCACTGTACATGCGATCCCACACTTCTTTTTCATTCATGACATTCACATGATCAGGTGCCATGCCGACAGTGCAATGGTAGGATGCATTGTATCCTTTGACCAAATCACCGGTAAATAGCCGAGGGTGTTTTTGACCATAAAATGACAATATAACCTTTCCTTGAAACATTCCATGATACTGGCTTTGGTATTGCTACTGGTAGAGAAATGATGGATATTTTTTTCTTTAATCACGCCTGCAAACATACTATTGCAGAATTCTTCACCATTGTCAGTCTATATGTAATAACAAAAAATACTGAGCGTTGATTGGATGACAGAAAGATCAATGCCCTTCTTTGGTAATGAAATGCTGTGACTGGTCAGATGTGATGTCATACACTAAAAAAATAACAAAAATACTGAGAGCTGATTGGATGACAGATCTCATATAATGTTTAGACCTGTTCACTCTTTACACTTTAGACTCTTTACCTTTTCCACCTTAAAGAGATCCCAACAAAATTAAGAAGAAGAAGCAGGTGAAGAAGATCAAGAAGGAACCTGTGGAAGGTACAGAAATGTTACTTGATAAACGGTTGCATTCCTACAAGCCATCAACTATTGAGTTCAACAAGAAAGTAGCGGTCAGGACTGTAGAACCTGAGCAAGGGACATTCATTTCAGTACCTTTAAAGGGCATCTTGAAACAAAGTGTAATTCCGGGTGCAAGGTTGATTTTTACTATTTTGTAAAAACCAAGACCATTTTAAAAGATGGCAAACTAAGTACGCACCAAGAGATGCATTGTCTAGTGGAAGAACGTATGAGGCAAAGACACTTACTTAGAAGACAAGAGGTTACACCAAGACATGTTAGATGTAATGCATATTTTAGATACTTTGCAAAAGTCAATGTTTAAATAAATTTGTATTTTTTCCCAATAGTGTCTGAGCACATTGATGTAGTGATGAGTAGCAAGGACTTCAATGCTGATGAGTTCTTAAATGGTGTTATGGAAAGGTGGAAAGATTTGTATCCCACATCCTGCCGCAATCGGTATCTGTAGAAGTCGGCAGTTGTGCCTTCCATATCTCCAAGTCAGATGCTGAATTCAGGTAAAGTCATTAGAGTTTTCTTTGACCAACAAAGTGTGGCTGAATCCTGTGGAAGTCAAAATTTTCCTTCAGCGGAAACTACTTGCAGAAGGGGGATTCCGTGAAGCTTATATGGTAAAATGAATTACTGGCCTTCCCAAAGGGAACTGTGTAATGAAAAAATACAAGGAAAATGAAAAACAGGGAATTGAGATGCATTGGGTGACTATTCGCCGTCCTTTCTAGGCAGCCAATCCTAAGATTTTGGGAGAGAAAAATGGCTACCACACATTAAGCCACCCCCTCTGGCAAATCCTGGATTCATACCTGCAGTTCTTCATTCTCTAACATCTAATATCTTATGATCTTACTGTGTAGTTAGCAAAACATGACATCAACTTTGTATCAATCTAATGCATTTTTGTGCTAAATTCCCAAACAATATGATTTTAATGTAACTGTCTTTTTCATCTTGTGGGGTCATAGAGACCATCTTCTAATAGAGTGGACAACTGACTTTTGAAATATGCTTCCATTCTCTCTAGCAACTCCCTCCACCATCTCTCCATCTTATTTTCAGTAGATGGCCCATATAATATAGATTTTTTAGCATCCTCTAAGTCACCATTCTGAGCTCGAAGATAGCAGTGGATAGTTGCCATTACACCCATTTCGGTTCCTATGTCCACACCCTAATCCTTGATGGTAATACTGGAGACAAATTTATTTTATTAATGTCTTGAGTTTTGTTTCTTATTTCAATAGCTTAGTTTATAAAATCGTATATTTGCAAGGATTATCTTTTCTCCGTTTCCTTCTCACTCTTCTCATCTTCCCAGTAGTGCAGGCTATAAATTTATATTAAGTACATGTAATGGTTCGCACTAGAGAGATAGTGATCTGTGGCAACGCATGTGCAGTAGTGCTCTATATTTTGATTGCGAAATCAATTCATTCAAGTTCCATGATTGGCTAGAATACTATTTTTTTCGATTTCTTCACAAAAATGTCCAAAGAAATCAAAATGTTTTGTATTTTTTACGAATACTATCTCATATCTATTGTTCCGAAGAATTTCGAGGAATTTGCTTGTGGGGAAAAAGTTCAAACAATGTCCCGAGAGATTGGAGTTAAAAGCCGCCATATTGGATTTGCAATTTCTCAGCCATCAAAAGTCGAAACATGTGGAAGGAGAATATCTTTTGTCCGTAAACTAGTGCTTAACATTTCTTAATTTTGTATGCTGTATTGTTAGTTTTGTTTTTCAGGGCAATGCCTCCAAAAAAGCTCTTTGAGGCTGTATGTTTGTGCACGAAGCAATCTGAATGGCATCACACAGAGCAAAGAGATTTCCAAGTAGCGACTTTTAATGAGAGGAAGTTCTACACCTGACAACAAACATATGGTGGCAGGAAAAGGAAGATATGCGTTCCTTACCAAAGTCGCATAACTGTGGGTTAAAAATGCCGAAAAATTAACAGCCAAGGGTGGTAAGCTTATAAAATTTAGCTTACATTTCACATCATATATTCCATGTAGCTGCAGCATTAGGTGTGAAGATTTTTCAGATCTACAGAATAGCTTCTAGCTAGAAACAAGGTAGTGCTATAGACTGTATTTTTCATTGTTTAACTTAACTTCTAGGAGAATCTGCCGTTCAAGAGGATTTCAATTTGTTTATTGGCGAGCCTTCATCCCCACATGGTGAAGTAGAGGTGTGACACAGAACCATAAGTTATGTAAACAACTGTTGTGTTTGTTTACCTTGTTACTGTTATAACAGTTCCTAAACCAGAAATATTTATATATAATCCATTTCTGTTTTCAAAATAGAGAAAAATTACAGTTGAAAATACTTATCCTTTTTGTTCAGGTCCTGGGGCAAACAATAGGCACCTTAAGCAACAGACGTCGCTGACCTCACGACGGCAACCGGAAATGTGAAATGTCTTTCCAGACATAACTGCGCATGTACAACACATGGTGGCCTGACGTTGTCCCGAAGTCGAGAACATGAGAACGTGTGGTTTCACGTCGCGACGAGAACGCGAGTACTTAATCTTTTGTTTTGATCACTGTTGGCTTACTTTTTCATCAATTTAATGCTCAAGCTGGATAAATTTACATTACATTTGTTTTTATGCTTAGAACATTGTTCTGAATGTATTTTTGGGTTCATAATTTTAAAGAAATGTCTTCTGCATGTGACTAGTGGTGAGTGAAGAGGCTGCGCCTTAATTCAACGCAATACCGCTTCAAATAATTAGCTTTCTTCCTTGATTTTCTCAATGTATCACTGGTAGATTGTTATAACATTTATTTCATAGTAGTATTTCCTTCTTCTTGGTGCTTCATTTAACAAAGAGACCTTTTTAATTCACTCAAAGTAATTTTGTACTTCGTGTTTATTTCGCCATGTTCGCCTAGTTTGTTTCTTGTGCGTACAAGATGATTGCCTTCTTTGCAAAATGCTCTTTTTGATATGTTAATCAAAATAGCTGAAGTTTAGTGGCCACAAAGTAGATCGATCTGCCTGATCAATTGACAAATGCTGAAATTATGTTCAAAATCTTTTGTTAGCCTGACTGTTAATTAATAACTTGACATAATCTGAAAAAAGGTTTTTGTCTCTCACTGAGTATACAAGTTGTGGTTTAAAATTGAAGTTAAGTGCTTTGACATTACTCATTTTACAGGCCTATGTATGCAAAATAATTTCTATTCTTTACAATTGACATTTCAAAGCAGAACAAGTTTACAAGCTTAATATCATGGGTGACAAATTACTCCTTAATTTTGGCGTGAAATTTCAGCCATAAATTATAATTTCACATGTGAAATTATAAAATTGCTATGGCAACGCTTCCGTAACCCAGGATTGTGAGCGTAATTTGTCACCCATGATATTAAAAGGTAACCAAATGGTATACTCG
>Ga0099814_1184203_pt1 | contig 17386 bp, 14 predicted proteins | sample DipTnscriptome_2_FD_81131 | JGI IMG/M metagenome (GOLD analysis project Ga0099814, IMG submission 81131) | Coral microbial communities from Puerto Morelos, Mexico - Diporia T B metatranscriptome (Eukaryote Community Metatranscriptome) | ecosystem: Host-associated > Invertebrates > Cnidaria >... | reverse complement strand
AGCTTCGTCCACGAAGAAACACAGTGAACACGAGGAAAACATTGATCGATCCGCGAAACCTCTATTCAAAAGGATAAAAGGTAATTAAAGTAAAGATGTGTCTAAGATTTCCCGCTGCTATCCGGTAATACTTCCTGCGTTGGGGCACTCTCACATTTGGGCTATATAGGTTTGGTTTTGAGGTTCGCGACCCTTACGGTGGTTTTATACCTTAAAAATATCTTTAAAAGAAACCAATTCTGGGGACAGTTTCGCACTCTAATTTCAAAGTTTTTCCAGGTCACATGTCATAATAGTAATAATAAAATCTTGAGAATATTTTAATAGGAAAGCCACAAGTCTTTTATGCTGTTTTAACAGGTTTTTTATGTGGAAAATCCCATGAAAAAAGCATTAAAAATCTCATCAAAATCCTCCTAAAACCCCCTTAAAAACTCCCAAGGATGACGATTTTAACGATTGTGTCGCCATGAAAATACGTGAGACCAATTCCAGGTCCTTTGTCAAAGCTGGTGGGCTGTTTTCCAACATAGCGGCATTTCAAGGGTGGCGACATCTTGACTTCTTAATTCAGCTCCTTATTGGCTGAAATTTCAAAGTCACCATCTTGGATTATAAGAACAATAGAATTCACTGTTCTCTAAACAATAGCCTGTTGTCTTCCTCGGCTCCTGATTGGTACCGACCAATAGAGCGTGCATTACTACTGAAATTGTAACAGGAGCTCAAGCAAACTGGCATGTCAATTATTGACTTTTTTGTTAAAGAAAATTAAGTCAAACTTTTTTTTTGAACCAAAGATTATGTATTTAAAAAAAAAATGTGACATTCCCCACGCTATATCCGTTGCATGGATAATGCGATTTCCTTCACGATTTAAAAGATCGAGTGCAATCATTCGAAATAAACTTCTACTGTGGAATATCGGAGAAAAAACATCAAATACAAGTTTTCCTTTTTCTGTTTTACTGTTGCATTTGCCCTTCCTTAATTACTATCCCTGTAGATGTGTTTAAATTTGTTTTGGGATTTACAGCGTGATACCCTTTTCACTGACTTTTGGGTCTCTAATTAACCATACATCTGTTTACATTCTCTTGAATAAAAATTCACAGAAGAAAAGTTTCAAGTTTCCTAACGTCTTTCTAGCAAAAGCTAATTTTACTATGTTCCATTTAACTGATGAGGGCTGAACGCTATTTCGTAACGTGATAAAAACGCTGATGTAGTGATCTTGGACTACCTGTCGTTTATTGTTACACTTTGAACCAATAACAGATTACCAATTAAAAACGTGGCACTGCTTAGCCCATGCTTCTTTATATCCATTACTGGGTTTTAAAAGGTCGATTCCAATCATGCGAAATAAATTTCTTTTCTTTAGGCGATCTTTTACTCGGAGAAATAATCAAATACAAGTTTTACTTTCTCCGTTTCTCTGTTGTAACAGCCCTTTCTCACTATGCTGCTGTATTTTGTTTTGTGGCCTTCTTTTACAATGCTTTGCATATTTCTCTCTCTGAGTGTACACTATAGCTACCAACTGTAATTACATAAAAATCCCATGAATTACTCATCAAAGACCCATTAATTTTTTTCAGGGCATCACTGAAAGCCATTAATTTCTCATGAAAATTCTGTCATGGCTCATGAAAATCTTTTTTCATGGCCAAGAAAGTTGTCACAGATCCAGAACTGAAATGAGTCAATCAAATCTGTTTTCATGGCCATGAAAATTCATGAATAAATAAAAGTTACATTTAATGGGCCATGAACTAGATACCATTAGATTTTATGGCCCATGGAAATGCCATGAAAGTCAGAAACTGAATTTAATGGGCCATAAAGTATGTGTTCATGGCTATTAAAAGTCAGAAATATGAACCCAAATAAAATTATTAGGGACTTTAAGCTTATGATTCCTATCCTGATGTTAACTTCGATGAATTGAAAGATGACGAGGGCCTCTCCAAATTTCCCTTCTACAAACATGGCTTGCCTCTTCTCGCTGAAGTAATGGAGATACCCGATCGGTGGAATGCTATCAAAGAAGCACCTGTAGTGGATTGGAATCTTTTTGTATATTGCTTAAGGAACAGCTATATTTGCAGATTTTCTGACATGGTAGCTCAATTTGCAAGTCCTCTACCAGTGTCATGCATGCGAAACAACTACATGATCGACTACAGTCACACACGCCACCAAATTTGAAACGGCTACACAAGTTGTAATTGTGTCTACCCTTTTAAATGTATTACGAATGTTAACATAATAAACCATTTGAAATTTGTGTGCTTCTTGATACGAAAAATTTCGATTCAAGTGCGTGTAAGCTGTCTTACGCAAATAGTTACGTCAGCTTTCAAGAGCATATATCACGGTACTCAAATCTTTGCCAACTGGCTTGAATTCGCTTCAGCTTCCCCTACGTTTTGTTAAAATGAAATATCTCACATAACAAGACAAAAAAACAAATTAAAGTTCCTAAAAATTAGTATCATAGATTTATTTAGCACTGACGCAGCAGAGGAAACGAAAACGAAAATGAGCTCCACTCGCATCCGAACGCAGAACGTCAACATTTTTTCAACCAGTCATGCGCAGGCCGGTTACGTTTTTGACTTCCCCCTGATGGTATGGCGTTCCCGTTCCTGTCCGCATTGTCATTGCTTAAGGTCTAATGGCTCATATAATACACACCAATACATTTCAAAACACATGAAAAGTCTTTCGGCCTCCAAATCAATATTTGTAATTGATAGCATAAAAATCTCACAAGAATATGTCATTAAGATGCTCATTGCACTCATTAATACCTCTCTGTTTGAAAAAGAAATCATGGAGTTTACTAAGAAGATACCATTGTATACATTTATAATTGTTTCCATGTAGAAATGTGATTAAAGGACAGTCAAAAAGTGAGAATAAGTCCAGAAAAAAAGTTAAGTGTCAAAACATCAAGGTTTTGTGGAGTGGCCAAGCTCAAAAATTTCTAAACAAAGATCTACCATATTAAGAGAAATGAAATGAGTTATTCTGTGGAAATTCTATAATTTGTTTATACTGCTGCCGGGTATCAAGTCTTTTGAACACGCTTTCTGGCTGCCGAGTATCTAGGCACAGTGTTATAGGAATTACATAGGACTATTGAAAATATTGTCTTATCACTGATTCCTGTTAACAATCTGACTATAACAATTATAAATACCGTCATTGTGGACATGACAAGGCCGCAACTTTTATCTGTAGACTCGTAGTTACACTTCAGTTTCGTGTGTTGATCATGACTACTGTATGCTTTATCCTTCCAAAAAAGGTTGATTATTTTCCACTTTTGTAAGAGCAAAATTTCTTGGAATAACTATGTGCTTCTAGAATTGTCTTCTGAATACTTTCCAGCCAGTGGTAGGTCTCTTAATTGTGCAATGATCTGTAGAAAAACCAAGTTCTTTTGAGGAGACACGAGCCGCCATCTTGAATTTGAATGTCGATAGGACCTGGGAACGAGTTTCTTATAACCCATGATGCAGTGCTCTGCGAAATGCGCGGTCATACGATCGAGAGTGTGATCACGGCGGACGATATTTTGAGATATTTTACAACGAAGTGATTCTAGAATGATTTATAAAAGCAACAATATCTGATTCTTACAGAAGATGAATGTCAGCCAAAGTTTGAACGGAAATTTAAGTTTTTTAGAAAATTAAAGTAAACCACTCACACTCAAACTATGGGAAAATGCATTGGCATCGACTTTGAAAGGGTTTCTATTGTTTACACGTTGACATGGCTCACAAAAATAGAAAAACTTTGGTTTTGCTCAATGATTTGGCGGCTTTAGCTATGCGATTCAAGATAAATCCACAGCCTGATGACATCAGTTTTTCGCGTGAAATTTAATGTGGAACTCACTCATCAGGCTGTGAATTTTTCTATAATATTGCTACTTGATTTTAGTGGCGAATCGTGTGGCTCTCATGTGCTCTCTTGGAGGTCCCGTGGACTCATGGTTAGTGTGCTCATCTCTAGATCAAGCGGTCCGGGGTAGAGCCTTAGCCGAGGACATTGTGTTGTGTTCTTGGGCAAGACACGTAACTCTTACAGTGCCTTTCTCCACCCAGGAGTACAAATGGGTACCGGCAAATTTAATGAAGTAACCCTGTGATGGACTAGCATCCCATCAATGGGGCGCAGTAGAAATACTCCTAGTGGCTTCATGCTACTGAAACCAGGATACGCTGTATCCTTATGGGCCACTTGGCTTGTATGCAGACTTTATCCATGTGCTCTATTTTATTGCTTTTTGCTACTATTTTCAACTTTTGGGTGATCTGGATCAGGATCAATAATTTGGATTGTAATGATATCAAACTGGTTTTTTAGTTGGTTTAGGTAAGAAGACTATAATGGAATTTTCCTAGGTTGCTGTATCAATAATTTATCCCATGAAATTAACAGGGAGCCAAGTTTTATGGGCCATAAAAATGCAATGAAAAGGTAATTAAAGTAGTGACAATATTTTCATGGCTCATTAAAGATTCCCCGTTATGGGGTATTCATGCATCATGAATTTTACATCCCATTTAAATCCCATGAGGCCCTATGCGCCAACTTGGCGCCAGGGGACAAGTGAAGTGAAGTGAATTTAAATCCCATGAAATAAACACCATGAAAATCTGATCGCTAAATTTCATGGTTTCTTTTCCAATACCTTGAAAATCCAGTTAAATCACATTTCATGACCCCATCAAATTTAATGGCATTTTCATGAATTTTTACTGCTTTTTTACTTTAGAGTGGACAAATCATGGGCCCATGCTTAATTGGGAATTTTTAAGGGGGTTTTGGGAGGATTTTCATGGGATTTTTAATGGTTTTTTCGTGACTACGTTCTTACACAAATTTTTCCTCAAGCTTGTTCGATATCAATCAAATCGATACACAATCAATTCAATAAAAAAACTCAATACAAGTCGATAAACAGATACTTACAGTGTCTGACCCCAAAACGCACAGAATTCTTTCCTTATAATAATAACTTTATTCAAGTGTCAGTAAAAAAATAGCAGTGGTAACCACTAATTGGGGACAACTATCTTAAGTATTAATTAAAGATTACCTATAAATTACGATCTAAAATTATTCATTATAACGTATTTACAATTAAAATTAAAAAGAAAATGCATCGACGTAAGAAAATTTTTATAAAGACTACAAAATTGAACCTCATTTTTAAAAAAGACATAAAATGCGTGTACTACACAATTTACAATTTGTGCAGGTACTGTTTACCAACTCTTTTAACTCTACGTTCCTGATTGCTCTTTTGAATGAGCCCAGCGATGGTGAGTTTCTAATGCGTGGTTGTAATTTGCTCCAAAGTGAGGGGACTTAAGCGAATGTTCTCCAAATGACACTGTCTCAAATCTTGGTACGGTAAATTCCTTAACTCTTAAATTATACACGAAATTATTGAGTTTGAAGAGGTCACAGATGTATTTAAGGCATAAATTATTTTTTACTTTGTACATCAGGCTTGATATATCTTGTAGCATCCTGTTCATTAATGACGGTAGCGTGGCTTTAATAAGGAGCTGATCATGCGATGAGTTTTTGTCACAAAATACAGCTCGTTAACCTCTTTCCTGCACATGTTCAAGCTTCCGCGAATCACTGGCCGCGTGATCACGATCGTCTCTCAGCTCTCGATTACGCAGAGCACCCATGCAATAATAGTCTAAATGAGTCACTACTAATACGGATACTTAATTTTTGAACTGTCCACCTGTAATATGTGCGATTCGCATACCGAAAGACAATTCTTCCTCAGGGTACACCAATGGAAATTGATCTTATGCATACAAAGTTACGCCGCTACCCACTTTTCCTGTGCCTACCCCCAATGCAGATTTATATTTATGTCGACCGATCTGTCATGGGCTTTTCCGCTCAGCTTAGGTAAAAGTTCTTCAGCGCTACCAATAACAAAAGGTTTATCGAGTAATACTTAAACACGAAACGTTGTGCTGGAACCGTAAGTAAGTACCTTTAGGCGTTTTTGGGAGAGTTCGGAACAAACTTGTAAAAAAGGGTGCCTCAAGCGGAGAGGTGGCAATAGACCAAGTTAGGCTTGTATTGTTTTCAATTTATCAATTTAGGGTTTTTTTGTTTTACTGTTAAGAAACAGATGTTTCTTAATCTCGTTTCCAAACCCCTTATTCCACTTTTGAAAATGTATGTTGCTTAGCATACGAAGCGCGTAAGTTTAATATGTTTATCAACGCTATTTGTGTTTTATTCCTCGTTGTACTCCGAAAACCCCCTTTTACCAGTAAGGCCGGAGCGGGTTCACCCGGGGGTACCGTCCGCTGGCGGACATCCCCCAATGCACCATCCGCACAAGCCGTCAAACAGGGTTTAGATAGTGGGCAAACGTCACCCCACTAAGGCTTTACCAGAATTTGTGAACTATAATGTTAACTAGCTCAATCATTATTTATATTGATTACTAGGCCCCTTCTTTCGCTTGTGGTGCACTTAACACATACGCATACACAGAGAAGTGACAATTAAACACTACTATCATTACGCAAAATGGGACGTGAAAGAAAAGGGATGCTTGATCAAAGCGAGAGGAAGCCAAAAATTCATAAATCCACAAAAGTAAGAAATTTTGGCGGTGTGGCATGCATCCTACTGATGAAAAATAGTCAGCAGTATTTTTACCCGCTGAAGTTATTGAAACACCAAATGTGAAAAGAGAGTGACTGCTGTAAACGGCAAACCATACATTGCATGCCAATGTGCAGAATATGGGATTACAAGAACTCAGTTTATTTAGTCCATGGGCCAGACCACTTTTCGGTACCAAACATAAGGACAAAGCCTGAGTGTTATCAGCTGATACTACTGCATAACGTAATTTCAAATTAGTATGAAAACCTTTTTGAATGAGTAGCTTTGTATGAGATTTTTTAATGTAAAATTTCGCAAAAAATGGCTTCAGTATGGAAACGAGGCTCAGAATAGGATTCTATAAATATATGGTTGAGATCGTTTAATATCATTACTTCCGATATTTCAGAAAAGAAAAACATTTGTATTGTCATGAAACGGATTGCTGTTGTTCATCGTGGTAAAGTGATAATAATAATAAAGTATTGTAACGCGCGTGGGCGACAACAACTTCCAGTCAAAGAGTCCAACAGCCAACGGTTTAATTATTCAACTCTTAACGTTTAGCTAACTTGTACATGGCAAGTCTACTAACACACACACGCACACTCCATAACGTGAGTCCCTTATATACCCTGTATCACGAGTACATTGCGCATTCCGCACTCGCCATATAACCGTCTCTTAGTCCTAGAACTCTTGCGAGTATACATTCAAATACAACCGTTACACATCTTAGCACGCGCATCATAGCTCGTGCAATCACTATAACAATTTCATTACATTTCCCCCCTTCCAATAAAAGAGATGCGTCCTCGCATCAAGGGTCATTCGAAGCCAACAACGGTATTCTACATAATAAAAAAACGACAAAGGAGAAAGCATTAACTTGAAAAAAACATCTTTCCCATCTTTTGAACTGTTGAAAATGTTTTACTTAAACTTAAATGGAACTTAAATGTAACTATGAACCGTTCCAAATGTCTTGATCAGACTGAAACGGTAAATCTTGACAAATAGCATTCCCGGGTCCAACTTCCAAATTCATTGGCTCGACATATGCCTTACGTGAAATGGTTTCAGGCGGTCATGGTGTACAAACTTGGGCTTCCCCTTGGGGGTCCTCTGGATTCGATAAACTACGTCCGTAACTTGGTTGGTAACTTCCCAGGGCCCTCCCATGGAGTTTGCAGCTTGGGGCTTCTGCCTTTCTTGCTCTGAGGATTGTACAACCACACCTTCTCTCCCTTCTGATAGGAATTTGGTCGAGATCTCTGATCATACAATCGCTTCTGTCGGTGTCCAAATTGTCACGGGCAAGCTGGTGTATTTTTCTGACCTGTTCCCTCAGGTTCCAGGCAAAGTCGGTGGAATCTGGCGGTGTGACTGGAACCGGGGGAGAACCAAACATAACGTCTACAGGTAGCCTGACATCACGTCCAAACATTAGCTCGTTTGGTGTACAGCCAGTGCTTGCATGTATCGCAGAGCGATAAGTCAAAAGAGGTAGTAGCTGATCCCAGTTCCGCTGGTTGTCTTGGACAAATTTGGATAACATAGCCTCCAACGTGCGATTTAGTCGTTCCACCATCCCGTCTGATTGTGGGTGTAAGGGTGTTGTCCGAGTCTTCTCGATATCCAGAAGCCTGCACACTTCCTTAAACAGCACTGATTCGAAGTTACGTCCCTGGTTAGTGTGAATTTGCAAGGGAACACCAAACCTGCAGATAACCTCAGTGACCAAGAGATGTGCCACAGTCGCTGCAGATTGTTCAGGCATGGCAAGTTTCTCCACCCATTTCGAGAAGTAATCCATGACCACGAAAATGTACAGATTTCCCTGGTCTGTTTCCGGCAGAAGGCCTAATACATCAATGGTGAGCCTCTCAAGGGGTGTCCCCACATTGTAAAGTTGTAGTGGAGCTTGAAACTTCTTCTGTGGCTTTCTTCGAGACGAGCACTTAAGGAAGTTTTGGCACCACGCCTTTGCATCACGGCTGCTTCCACACCAGTAGTACCGCTGCTTGACACGCTGCAGGGTCTTCTTCACTCCCAGCTGTCACTGAGTCATGCAGAGACAACAACACTTTTTCTTGACGACTCCTAGCAATGACCAATTTTAAGGTTTGCTCTTGCCGGAGACTTGCGACCTCCCACTTGCAGTACAGAATCCCTTCCTCCAGGATAAGTCTCTCAAACTGTGCCCAATAGCCCTTAAGCTCTGGAGAAAGGGAAGATATTTGCTCCCACTTAGGTCGCCTCTGTCCAGATTCCAGCCAGCTTATTACAGGTGATAAAATGGGGTCGCATCGTTGCTCATTTTGTAGCTCCTCTCTCGTTATTCCATCAATCCATAGTTCCATTTCTTGAGAGGAGCCTACTCCTAAATTACGTTCCCGACTTCCATTCCTTGTAACTGCACCACAGAACGAATCATCATCGGGCTCGCGCCTCGACTCGATTCTGCATCTGTATTCCCATGCTTGGCTCCCGGACGGTAAACTTCTTCATAGTCATAAGTACCCAGGATTTCTAACCATCATGCCATTTGTCCTTCCAAATCCTTGAAGCTCATCAGCCACTGCAAAGCTCCATGATCAGTTCGGACAGTGAATTTTCTTCCGTACAAGTACTGGTGGAAATGGCGTATCCCATCTACCACAGCAAGTAACTCACGTCGTGTGACACAATAATTTCTTTCCGCTTTTCTCAATGCTTTGCTGAAGTATGCCATCACTTTTTCAGTGCCATTTTGAACTTGTGAAAGGACAGCTCCGATTGGCACCCCACTTGCGTCAGTATCTAGGATAAACGTGTCCTCAAGGGTTGGGTATGCCAGAACTGGAGCTGAGGCAAGATTCTCCTTTAAAGTGTAGAAAGCCTTATCACAGGCCTCCGTCCATGAGAATTCCTTTCCACTTTCTGTCAACTCGTGTAGTGGCTTAGCAATGTGGGCATATTCATAGATGAAACGGCGATAATAGGACGTGAGGCCAACAAAACTCCTAACTTCTGCGACTGAGCGTGGAACTGGCCAGGCACTGACAGCTTCTGTCTTACTCGGGTAGGTACTCACTCCATCTCCACTTACGACATGGCCCAAAAAGGTAACTTTCCTCTGGAACAAAACACATTTCTTTGGGCTGAGCTTTAGGTTAGCAGACCGTAGCCGTTCAAAGACGAGTCGTAGGCGCCTCACGACCTCTTCAAATGACTTAGCGTGCACAATGACATCGTCCAGGAAAATCAGCAGTATTTGCCAAGGTAAGCCCACGAGAACCCTCTCCATCAACCTCTCAAATGTGGCCGGAGCATTGCAAAGACCAAAGGGCATCACATTGAACTGGTACAAGCCAGAACCGGTGGAAAATGCTGTCTTCTTCTTGTCCTTTTCTGCCATCTCTACCTGCCAATAACCACTTGCAATGTACAAAACCACTGCGACCCGGACAGCGCATCCAAACAATCTTCGATCCTCGGAAGTGAAAAAGAGTTTTTAACAGTGACCCCCCGTTCACCTTTCGGTAGTCTATGCAAAAGCGTATCGTTCCATCTTTCTTCTTCACCAGGACTACGGGAGAAGACCAAGACCAAGACCATTTCTCTTTCAATTGTAGGGGAAGTCGCCTCGGTGCTTGCTTGATAGGTTTGGACTCCCCTGTGATAATCTTGTGCTGGGTTATGCTGGTGCGGCCGAAAAAGGTTTGTAGAGATGACAAACACATCTTGATATTCGTTGAGCAAGTCAGTCAACACTCTGATTTGTTCATCATTCAATCCATCCGTACTTCTATGCAGCAATTCCTCCAGCTCTGCGGGCAGAGATCGCTGCTGACCTTGCTCTTGATACACGCATTCTTTTGGTTGACAGTGCCGAGCAACTCGTACCTCAGTCTCTGCCTTCTGAGCGTTCCTGAACCACGGTTCTCCATCCACCTGATTGCTGTCTACTGGTTCGCAAAGCGCTGCCAGGGTGTTTTTGTAGACCCGCCTTGGATATGACGTGAGGTTGAGAAGACGAATAAGGATTGGACCATTCATTTTGACAAGAGATCTGCCTACAAGAGTTTGCTGTGCTGAACAAAATCCAATGTAGGTTCCAGAATTCCAGACCTCCATCACACTCGTCTAGAACCTTTGTGGCTGCTATCATCTCACTATTTGCTGGGACTAGTATACATTCAAATACAACCGTTACACATCTTAGCACGCGCATCATAGCTCGTGCAATCACAAACGATAATACTTTATTATTATTGACATTTGTATTTCTCCTCAAAGTTGTTAGAAGTAGAAATTTGTGTCAGGATTACACGAAAAACTAAAATACAACCAATGGTTCCATTCACATTGCATCATGGGTAAATCCAATACGCCGTAAACTTGACAGGTGTATAGGGCTCATTTGTACTAAGATTTTGGTTGCTTATAAAAAGGTGAAAGGTTTTAAGGGGGTACATACACAATAAGCATCTAGATAAACATCTAGAGAAATTAATTAACTAAACATCAAGCTGATAGTGTCGATATTTGTGTGGAATCAGCAAGTGATATCCCTTTGCCAGATATTAACCGCCCAGAAGAAACGCTATCAGGTGAAGGACCATCGCATAGAGTAAATAGCGGTGCAGGCGAGGCATTTCGGACCACAACTTTCCCCAGAACCATCAACGCAGATAGTTAAGACCAAAAAGAGGATTGTCGAGGCACTGGATGCAGAAAAACTTGCCATTTACAATATAATGCAGGAGACCGTTGCGGCCCTCGTTCTAGAAGATTTGTAGAAGTTACGCACCAAGAAGCACTTGAAAACGCGAAGAAAAAAAACCTTCTATGGGTCTTGGTGCGACTACAAGCGCACGCCAGGCAGAAGGTTGGTGAATGGACTGGTTTCAATATTTCGGTGCGCAATAAGGTTGAAGTTCGTCAAGACATTGTGGTATATCTTCCCACAATCAACGAACCCGCAACCAACATGTCAACCGTCCATGAAGGTTTGGTGTGCTCTGTTAAGATCAATGATGCGCTTCAACTGTAGAGCTCACGATAATCTTAACTATGCTCGTTACTTGTAGGCATATGTCTCTCACCTGGAAGAATGACACCCAGAGGCTTTCAAATATCTCACATCTGAAGGATTTTCAGTCCAGATAGCAATCCCTTCGGAAAGGTTCCTGTTGACCAGGCATTCGAAGAAATTGTAAATAAAGACACGCAGACGGCAGCAGGCACCAAGGATTTAGCCTTAAAGCGGGAGCAGTGAGCAAGGTTTTTTCTCGTCGCTGAATGCCGCAGTATCTTCCTGACGCTGATGAAGGACATGCTAGACTTAAATAAATCAAATTGCCATCACAACGATCTCCAGAGCACCAGAATTGTCAGAGATGAGATCGATGTTAAGTCCCTGGTAGCAATACTACAAAGTCATTGGTTTGACCCATTCAGTAGCGTGCAGCAAGATCTAGTGTGTCTTTCCACTTGAAAAGTTCCATGACACAATCCCGAAATCAAAGCTGCAAACACTCACCGACCTGAACAGAAAGGTGGAAGTGAAGAGCAAAACGTCGAAAGAGATCATCCTGAAAGCTGATAGAAATCCATTCGCCAGATGATATTAATAGCAAAAAACCAAAAGCGTCAAATGACAGAAGTTCTAAGTCATCCACGAGGGCCCCTTCCCTGGGTGTTATCCACTGCTAATGGGTCGTTAAGAAAAACAAACAAGGCTGCTCTGACAAAAGAACTACAAAAAAGTGTTCCATTCGCAGACGTGATAATCCAACCATCTGCATGTGTGATAGATGCTATGGCCCTCGTGCAGACACTCAAAGTGGACCACCAGACGTTTTCCGAGGTGGCCGAATCTCTACTTAGCTTGGTACAACACGAAGGATCTAACTCTAAGAGAATATATGTTATATTTGATGTGTACAAAGAAAACTCCATCACGAATGCAGAAAGAGAGAAAAGGGGAGCTAAATTTGGAAATGAACTTAAAAGCATTCAATCCGAACACAAGGTATAGCAATGGAGAAAATTCCTTTTGAATGCAAACAACAAAAAGGTCTTCACAGTTTGTGGTAAAAGAGGAAAAATGGGATAAATACATGTGAAAGTGACTGTTACGAGATTACCTCAAGAACTAGGATGTCAGAATCTCCAGTGTGGTTGGAGGAGAACTTTGCAAATGCCTAATTGGTATACATGCTTTCACTGGTTGTGACACGATGAGTGCCTTCGCTAGAAGAGAAAAGATAACAGTCCTACAACTAGTTAAGCAGCAGACATCCTACCAAGAAATGTTCAAGCAGCTGGGGATGGAATGGGTTCGTTCAGATATGCTTTTTCAGAGCCTCTAAGAGTAAACATATAAGCTATACTATTCTGCACCAGGAACTGATAACATTAATGAGCTGAGGTACAGGTTGTTCTGCGCCAGGAAGGGTAACATCGGCTCCACCCACCTACCACCTTGTGCTGACTACTTGCTCAAGCATGCGTCTCGCGCAAACTTCCAAGCAGCCATTTAGAAGCAAAGTCTGCAAAGCTACCAAGAGACACCGACCCCCATTGGTTCTGGCTGGTGCGAAGACGGTGATCACTTTGACATTGACTGGATGAGCGGTGACCCAGCCCCTACAGCCGTGCTAGAACTACTGTCTTGCTCGTATACAAGGTCATGCCAACTTCCTGCCTGCAGTTGCCTGGCAAATGATTTGAAGTGCACGGATGTGTGCAAGCTATTAGACTGTGACAACAGATCTGAAGATTTTGTTTCAGATAACAAGGACGACGAAGTCTAACTTTAATTATCAAAGTAACACATGTACAAGCAGTTTCTTATATCCTGAATAATTATTCATGTTAAAAATTTGGCCAGTGTAGCCATGGAAACCATCCAGGAACCATTTCTTTAAGTTAAATACAAGTTGTTGACAAAAGCTCTTAAAACAAGTGTATGTAACATGACTTTATTTGCATTTGCTTGTATTTGACCGTAGTAGTTACATTTCAGTACCAGTTCTATCTGTTCAAACAAACCGAGTCATGTGAAATTGATCACGTGATAAGCCTGATATAGCTACTCATTTGGCATGGTTATCATGTACCAAAGTAAGAGAGAGGAAGATATGACGTCACGGCAAAGGGGGTTTACTTTTAAAAGCTTAATTAGCTTCAAACATTTCATCGATGACTTTACCTGTGATAACACGCACGTTTCTCTGCCACTCTGGCGTGAAATATTCATATACGAGAACAGCAATTAAGTGAAAACTGGCAATCATCTTTTTTATGATATGAAAATAACACCCCAAGTTTTCAAATGTTAATTCGAAGTGGCGAGGTCGGTAATTTTTTTTCTAAATTCGGCTTCATCTTTGCCACGGATCTCTTTCTCCAGTTTGGCAATAGCAACTTTTGACGGTTGGCAAATCAGCTTGGATCGGACTTGTTCCTTTAGGAAGTTGCAATGCTGAGACTCGGAAAGAATTATGTCAAATTCTTGGTCAGACACAACATTGTTATTCAAAGCTTAAGATAACAACCTGCTGACTGTGTCACATTTGGCGTTGGCAAGCGTGGTAATCTCTTGATGCTTTTTAATTTTGGCCACAAGTTTCTTGCTTGCAATTATCAGGCCTGAAGAAACGATAGCGAAACAGCTGCCAACCACAGACAGAGCCGAAACGAAAATGGCGCTTGAAAACGTCGCTGGGAGAAAACTAGAGCCAATGCTGATGAAAGATAGAATCCGACAACCCGACCTGTCTCAGAGCGTGCAAGGGTACCAGCTGGCGGTTGAGCAAGCGATGGTCAGACTGAATCTTGCTGTATACCGTGGTGCTTGGCTGATGCCCGCAAGAATGGTAATCAACATGAAAGCATGATCAGTTACAGCAACAAGCTGAAACAGGGCGTTGCCAGAATGAACTGGGCGTGAACAACGAGGTAAACTCAGGGACAAATAAAGCTGGCCTGAAGCTCATGGCAGGCGGTCCATCAAAAATTAACCCACCCAACAGCCACCCATCTAACCCGACTAACAATGCCGCCCAGGTAGCTAAAAAAAGCCAGCCAGCACCGCTTTCACAATCAACACCAGCTGAAACGAGCAAAGAGCCTGAACCGTCGCAGCATGAAATCAACAAATTGGCTGTCATCATAGGAATTCCGTCTCCACTTTTAATCTCACTCGTTTAGTTGTTAGTGGTGATATTAGCGTCAATCCTGGTCCTTAAGGTTTCCATTATATTTCATCGCGCATCAGCGATTGCCGGCGTTCTTGCCCATCGGATGCTTATCGCTATCGAAACATCAAGAATCTAACACAGATCAAGTGTTCAGCTACAAATATGGTCCCACGGCCAATCGAGACTCGGTTGATCCTATGTACTCTGAATGCTCGTTCGCTCAGGAATAAATCTGCTCTTTTCTTCGACTATGCATGTGATTGCAAAGCGGACGTGTTTGCTTTAACTGAGACCTGGCTTTCCCTCGAAGACTCGGCTGTTTACAAGGAGATTACGCCACCTGGCTATAACTTTGTTCATTGCCCGATGAGCTGCCGTATGGGTGGCGGCACTGGCCTTTTGTTCAAGGATAGCATTTACGTCTCTAATATTGCTTCTGGTTCTAAGTCGTCTTTTGAATTTGCGGAGTATTTGTTAACTGCTGGATCTTTTCGGTTGAGGCTCGCTATTGTGTATCGACCACCATATTCTCAGAATCATCCCGTCACTATAAGCACCTTTCTGGAAGAATTTTCCTTGAGTACCTTGAATCGATAATTTTGTCATCTGAGCCACTCTGTTTAACTGGTGACTTCAATGTTCATGTTGATGTTCCTAATGATACTGCTGCTGAATCTGTTCGAGAATTACTGGAATCGATGTCTTTAACCCAACACGTCTTGGATCAACACATGTTCGGATCATCTTTCGGTGATTAGCTCACTGAAGGTTGCTAAACCACCTCCGTTGGTTTCTTCTGTTTCAATCAGGAAACTACGGGCTATTGACCCAGTCACCTTCAAGCAAGACATTATTGATAGTGATTTGTACCAGCACTCGTGGGACAACCTTGATGAGCTTGTTTCGCAATTTAACAACACTTTGCGAGCTTTGCTGGATCGTTATGCTTCCGTCAAGAGAAAACATATCCACGCTCGTCCTTATGGCCCATGGTTGACTGATGAAATTAGGCATGCAAAACGGAAAAGAAGAAAAGCAGAGAGGCGTTGGAGAGCTTCGAGGTCACCCTTAAATCTTGCCCTCTATCGCTCTCAGAGAAATCATGTGACATACTTGATGAATAAAGCTCGTCGGGAATATTACACTAATTTTATAGATTAGATCAGTGGCGATCAAAGGAAATTGTTTAAGACCAGTAAGTCGTTGCTTAATCATGGCAATGGTTCCATCTTCCCTCCTGTGCAAATGATCAAGACCTGGCTAATGAATTTGCTCATTTCTTGGTCAAAAGATCTTGGACATTAAGTCTGCGATTATTAGTACCTCCCACCAATCAACTAACGCCTTACCTGTTGAATCCGTCACGGATGTATCTTTTCCTGAATTTAATCTTTTATCAGAGAGTGAGGTACGTGCAACTAGTTTGTCGTCCATCAAGAAGTCCTGTCCACTTAATCCGATTCCAACCACGTTACTTGTTAAGCATCTTGACGAACTTCTACCTTCAGTCACAAGAATAATCAATTAATCTCTGGATACAGGCTACTTCCCTGATCATTGGAAACTTGCCTTAGTACAACCACTCCTCAAGAAAGAAGGCCTTGAACCAGTTCTTAAGAATTACAGATCTGTAAGTAATCTACAGTACATTTCGAAGCTGGTTGACACCGTTGTTGCCAGGCAACTGCAAAAGTATTTGTCGTCAAACAACCTGTTCCCAGTGTATCAGTCAGATTACCGTCATCATCACAGCACTGAGACTGCTCTACTCAAGGTAGTAAATGACATTTTTCGTAATATGGATAAGTAACGTGCCACCTTGCTTCTCATGCTCGATTTGAGTGCTGCCTTCGACACCGTTGAACATAAAACATTGCTGAGACGATTGCAAAACTCCTTAGGGCAAGGTGCTTTCGTGGCTTAAGTCTTACCTTTCGGGCCGTTCCCAGTGCATATCAGTTAATGGGTCACTCTCTAGGATATTTAATTTGGAATGTGGTGTACCGCAAGGGTCCTGTGTTGGACCTCTTCTTTTCACGCTTTATACGAGTAAAATGTTCGATATTATTCAGGCTCATCTTCCAGAAGTTCATTGCTTTGCTGATGACACCCAGTTATTTCTATCCTTCGGCGTATACGGAAATATCTCTCAAGGCGGTGTACCGAGACTCTTGTGCATGCGTTTATTACTACTAGGATTGATTATTGCAACAGCCTTTCCCGACTACCATATAAACAAGCTACAAAGAATACAGAATGTAGCCGCTAGACTGATCTGCCAGCAAAGCAGATTTTGCCATATTACACCGCTCCTTTTTGATTTATATTGGCAGTGAAGTTTCGTATTTAGTTCAAAACTCTTTTAATTACATTTAATGGTCTTAAGGGTTTGGCGCCTGCCTATATAGATTCATTAATTAGTATCAAATCAGCTTCACGGTATGACCTAAGAAGCTCTAATGACAGCCTCCTCCTTAGTTATCCAAAGCCGTTATCCAAGGCAACACTGGGTGATCGCT
>Ga0099814_1256690_pt1 | contig 20737 bp, 8 predicted proteins | sample DipTnscriptome_2_FD_81131 | JGI IMG/M metagenome (GOLD analysis project Ga0099814, IMG submission 81131) | Coral microbial communities from Puerto Morelos, Mexico - Diporia T B metatranscriptome (Eukaryote Community Metatranscriptome) | ecosystem: Host-associated > Invertebrates > Cnidaria >... | reverse complement strand
TAATTCATTGGGAATACATTAAATGGTTCTTTTATGTTCATTGTTCACAAGTACAAACTCATTTTTGGAAAGTATCCTTTAAATATAAGCTTAAATTCAAAAGGTAAGTTGGTCTTTCTTTCAAGCTCTTCCCCAAAACTATGGAAATTATAGTCTTCTTTTGCTAAACTTTAAGGGGTATAAATTTGCCTGACCTGCCTACAACACACTACCCGTATAAACATCATTTTCTTTGTGTTATCAAGGTCGAGTCGTGGTTATTTACATATGATATGAGTTCAATAGTTTAGACTTTCAGGGGATATTTATAAAAATCTAAAGAGGCATCGATTGAAGAACACTGTGAATAGCTTTGTTCTAAGATGTAAACAAGCGCTAAAGAACATCACAATACTCTCGTCTTTTAGCTTATTGTTTTACGAAAAAGCTCACCTTTCTCCATTTGTTTTTCTTTCCACGTGGTGAAATTACCAGAAGTCTCACCGAGGGATGGAACTGAGTAAAAGTTCTATAGCTTTATCCAGCCCGTTTGTTTCCTTTTCAACTTTCCGTGAGGTAAGCCGACCACTGATGGATTCTTATACGCGGGCATTTTGACGTGGCGGAAACGAACCGTCTTCCACTTAGCAATGAAGATGGTTTTAATGAAACAGATACAGAGGGCTGTTTGACTATCCAGAACTGGACATTTTGTTGTTTACTCATCAGATGATCTTTTTTGACAATTTACATCAACGTATTGTTAAGCCAGCATTCAATACATCCACGATGCGCGCTCGCCGTCATGTTGCCGAACCCTCTTGTTTTGGCTCTTGTCAACTTCAATAATTTGTGCAAGTTGATTCTGGAAAGTCAACTCAAGTGAACTAAGTATTCATGGTTAATTTTAGTGATGAGACATGCATTTCTAATCAAATTAAAACGGTCGAAAACTTGTAGTAGCGATCGTCCCAATCGACGAAGTGACAAGCTTAATTGAAGACGTAACGATGGATGGATGGGTGGATACTGTACTACAAATCCTAATACCTGCTCTTAACCTTTTACTGCTAGAAGGCCGTAGATGGAAAATTTCTTAACTGTAATTCTTAAGCCTTATACTAAAAGAGAAAACACTTCAATTGTCTTCAACACAAACTGAGTAACAAGAATTTCAATGCATTTTTATGTTTGTAATGTATAGAGCAAATTTAACCGGTGTTTTAAGACATTGCGCTGGTGTCGCTTGCCTATTTAGCACCCTTAATGCGACCTAGCAATGACTTTGTTGAAACGGTAAGGAATTATTCATTGCTTGTTCACCAGCAACGAAGTTCGAATTAATAAGTACTACTGGATTTCTTCTATTTATCCGCTTACCTGGTTCCCATGACCAGCTGCCGACTTTGGGGCGAAAATCGAGCAACTAACATTTCGCCACAAAACTTTAAAATGAGTGAATTAAGAGTTCGTTTGAAAACCTTTATCTACCACGGCCTTCATTTACATGGGTTCTGACCGAACTTTCACTGAACTAATTCACTGCTCTACGCTATAAAATATTGATTGTTTTTATTGGCGTAAAATGATATGTCAGTCCTTCAGGGAAAATATTTTATGTTGAAGTCTTGAAATTATGTTTATATTCCTGTCCCCAATTGATTCCTCAGGTTTATTTTTAGAGAATTATCAATTGTTTTTCAGCGCCACAAAAATGGAATGTAGAGTTTCAGGGAGGCCAGTTTTACACGATGTTTCTTCTTGAATTACTTACAATGATATGGCGAACACAAGAAGTACCTATTGTTTTTTTTTAGTGTGATTAACTACGAGACTTGCGCTTAAGGCTCGGTTGTGACATCCCGATCTCATTTTGTTTTTGAGAGATCTTCACGGAAGCACCATACGCCGCACTATGAAGCACTTGAGGTCCCTCGTTGTGCTTCAAGAGTAGATGTTAGGAGCGAGAACTTTACAGGCTGTTGAGATCTTAAGATGTTTTCATTTTATGAAATGCCGCGAATCTCTTGAAAGGCTTTCAACCGACTCTCTCACGCAAGTAGGCGGCCCTTTGACAGTAATCCGATCCTGTTATGGCGATATAGCCATTTGCTGAGTTGCCCAAACCATCGAATTTTTTAAACACTAATTAGTGGTTGTTTGGAGGAACGGGTGCTAATGGTTTGGCGAACAGACAATGAAATCCGTCATTCCAGTTTTTGTCTTCGAAGCGTTCCTCTTATACAAACGGTTTTGGTTCTTTACAGTGTAATATAGCAAACAAACACACTATGTGTGCGCGCTCGCGAGAGAAAAAGCTAGGGTAAAATCAAAAGACAACTCGATTCTGGGCGTAAAATTTTAATCCTCGCTAATTGAATTGTATTAGTCGTTTTAGGTGATAATGTTTATTTATGAACTTCGCATTGTTGAGCTTGTATGTCAGTCAGTTCTATGCAACAAGCGAAAAGCAGAATCACTTTGTATGTCCAACTTTCTATTGATCTACGATATTCACTGAGCGAAATTAAAATATCTTCACCGTAATGCCATAATGGCCAGCCTGTCGCTCACAAAGTGACACAAGCAAACAGTTTGTTTGGATGGGTTGGTTGGTAAGCAAACAAGTTTAGCGACGTAATACCCTCTTGTACTTCATCCTTGACTGTGCAATATTTATGAGCCAGCATTAAAACGGTCGATTATCCTAAACTTGTACAAGACGTGTGTCTCCTACTCCCACAAGACGGCGTTTTGATGGACAGAATTTTTCGGCGCGGTTCAGAACGGGGATACATCTTGTTTAAAAAAAAGGTGGATTTCAAACCTGTCAATAAACGTTGAACAATAAGAAAAACCCCGTTACACGAGGCGAGGGACAGACTTGCCTGTATACTTGCCAATATATCTTAAGTACGAGGAAAATTTATTAACAGGTGGATGTAGGCACGAGCCTTAGGCAATAGTCCAAGCTGATGTTAATTATAAAGTCAATTCACAGCTTTTACTTTTCAAGAATCCCTCTTCGACCTGAACTCCACTCCGCCGCGTGCTCTTACAAGTGCGACGGGCACAGAGCCAAAGAACCTACATTTGGAGTTGTTTGGTGGTAATTACAATTCTTAAAATGTACCTGTTAACGATGAAAAACCCTAGCCACTACTCAAATAACTCTAGCAGAGAAAAACGTTTGCGTGGGACGCCCATTTTTTTTTTTTCAATTATCATGCAAAACGCGAAAACCTTCTTCTGAGTTGACGAGAGGCATTTTTCATTTTACATTTCCCAAGTTCAGTTAATGCACTCAATTTTCGTTCAAGTGCTACTAAAGCGAACGACGGTTGGATTTTCAAAGTAAATGATATAAGAATTACCTTTCAGGTGTTTTGTAGTGGTATTTACTTTGGTGAGGACGCGAGCTAGTCTTGTAAAAAATATTTAACCACTTGTGTGTCTATATCCTATTTATAGCGTTGTCTTTGTAGATATAAAGGCGAGCATTTTATTTCTGCTTTCCTTTGTGCCGCTTATGACGGTTCTGACCCAACACAACGTAAACATTTCGCTTTTTAGGGGAAGATATTAAAATACGAGAGAACCATTAAAGCAGCGTTTATAACGCCCCAATCAAACGAACATTCTCGTAATTAAAATGTTGACAGTTTTTAAAAGTTTTGGAAATAATAAGTGGAATGCCATTTGTCGAACAGGCCAAACACCCGGCCGGTCCGCGCGCGTGATAATACATTTGTTCTTACCCGGTCAATAAGCATCCACTTAGACAAAATCGTATTTCTCAAGCACCGAGTCTATAATACAAAAAATAATAAAAAACAATAATAAATAGCACGAATTGGACGGCTAAATGCGCGCGTGCTTTTGTAAATAGGCTTCGAAAAAAACTAGGGGAAGAAAAAAAAAAGCGAAAACCGGTGTGATTAGTAGAGGTGCAAATTTTTCTAGATTTTATCGCCGATCTAGCAGCTCGTCCTTCCGATCGCCCATTAGTCGGTATTCAAGCTTTCAACTTCGATTACATCGATCTTTCAGAGAGTGAAGAGGAGTGTATAAGACCAATACGGACAACGTTCTTGAGCGGTTTCGATGGCACCAGAGAGTATAGGAGTGGTGGTCTCTTGAAATTAATTTTGCGACGTCAGAATCGCAATAAGGTGCCCCATTGAAGGTGAAGCCATGGTTGTTTGAGTTCTAAGCGGGGGAAATAAGTATTCGGGTCTGCCCGCCCAGCGTGACATGTCAAATGAAGCCTTTTAGGGCAGATCTGTCATTCGAAAGGGGTTTACTTGTGACAAGGCATTCAATTGCTATCTTTCTAATTAATTGTGATGTCAACTTCGTCACCACCTTAACCTATCAATAGAGGTTGACTTAGGCGAATTTAGGCAACATTTGTTTAACGTCAAACATCTTGTTCACCACTCGAGAGTCTGGGCACGCCCCGATCTATAAGAAGTTGCTGCGAGCCGCCGCGGACACGAGCATGACTGAAGTGCGTTCGGCTTAGCAAATGGCAGTCAACTGAGGCCCATGAACACAATTGACCGGCCGTTCGAGATGACTTCGTTCTCCGTCAAGGACATCCTCAATTTACCAGAAGCTGGTCTGAGCCCATCTAAAAGCGAAGCAACCCATGAATCTTCGCCGAATTATCATAGCCCCGGCGGAAACACTCGTACATCGTCATGTGGTTCAGTAGTGTGTAATCAAGGCCAAGAGTGCTCATATACAAGTAAGAATGAACTTGATTTTGTATCTTTGATCGAGCGAAAAGTAAACGCAGGTCTTCATGAAGCACTAAACTTGATAGCTGGCAAAATACTCGCCGCAATTTTCGAGAGGTTTTCTCCTGTGAGCTGCGCGCGACGAGCCGACGAATTATTCGCACGCAAATAATTTTCTTTTCCGGCAAACTGAAATACAATGGTGTTTTTTACGAGGCAATTTCAAACAAGACAGAAAACATGACTGCAGTTTAACAGTTTTATTGTGAATACTATATCACTTCATGGGTTCTTTGCTCGAGACCTCGTGGAAATACTAAAGGGCTAATTGCTATAGCTTACACAATTCACCTTATTTCTTACAAGTTCACAGTTCCCCGTTCTGCTATGGATATCGTTACATGGACTGAAGACTAATGAAATATTGTGTTTTTCCGCCATAACAGTTGCACATCCGAGCCCGACAGAAAAGCCCTCGACCTCCTCGGCGAATAGCCACGAAATAAGCGAACAAGAGGAACCGCAAGATGACCTGAATGATCCGCCAAAAAAACGGAAACGAAGAGTTCTGTTCACCAAGGCGCAAACATACGAACTTGAAAGACGGTTTCGACAACAAAGATATTTATCCGCTCCCGAACGGGAACAGCTTGCCAGGATTATCAACTTGAGCCCTACGCAGGTGAAAATTTGGTTTCAGAATCATCGATATAAATACAAGAAACAGAGCTTTGAGAAAGGAGTAATGAACGAAGGGACTCCTTTGTTCACTCCAAGAACTGTACCAGTGCCCGTGCTTGTACGAGATGGCCAGCCTTGTCATGGCGGCCCAGTCAATAATTTTGGATATTTGCGACATGATCCTACGGACTTCTATCATTTTCCTCCAGTAACTTCATCATACATCGCTCCAAGCAATCCATATTGGAACTGGTAGCATAAACACTCAATTGTACACCGTGTGTTGTGCGAAGAAACACAGAACAATGCAGTTCTCTCCTTCAAGCAGGCTGTCACGATGAGGGCTACAAAGTCAATTGTAAGCTTATATGCCAACATTCTCAAAATCCTTAACTCCAAAGGATCACTTTATTTAAATAATCGTACGCTTTGCTCTCGATGTAATGTTTTTAGTGACTGTTCTCAGAGTTTTCTTTGGAGTTGCTTTTCGCCAAACGCGACAACGTTGCGTTTTCGTGTGACTTCAACAGCTGTTACTTGTCCTTGTCGAGTGTGATTTGAAAACATTTTGTTTTAAGCTTTTAAAAATTGTAAGTAGCCAGATTTTATAGGAAACAATTTTATAGGTGTTTCTTTGGTGCGAGAAAGTTTGATCTTGTAGTTATTTTTTTATATTATAAGTTGCTAGGTAGCTTTAAATATTGTTCTTAATGCTTTTAGTAAATGCATGTCTAAAATTAAGAAGATAGTGATAAGAGCTCATCATTCTTCAAGGGATAATCCTTTCCAAGCCAAACTTAAATTCTAATTACAATTCTCCTCATCTTTACTAAATGCTGGTTGTTTGAGCTTGGCATAAACGTCAGCAGTTATTAGTTCGTTTCTTCGCAGTAAAATCGTTTCACATTACCGCAAGAATTGTCAGAAAACATTACAACCGCAATGGGACACGACTGGGTGAATCAAAATTGACAACGCGATGTTTGGCAAACAACACGTCGTGTTCTACTTAAAGGGTTTTATGAGATGCTCTCTCGCACCTGAATTGACAGGACTCTCGCACTAAGAGTTATGCTTTTGTGAAATCAAACAAGCAAGGAAATTCTGTCATTAGGGCATCGGTACCAGTTTGTCTCCCTCTTGAGTTGAAAATCGGGAAAAGGTTCTTGCTAGATTGAGTCATGTTATGAAGCGGAGCGTATGAATGCCATAATTGATTGTCGTTCGTGTTTACTCGATGAAGAAAGAGGAGGGGTTACTGTAATTTCCAAGAATGGATCTTTAGCAAATTGAATCAGCGTTCGTTTGCTTTCAGATTAGACAAGAAAAAACAGAGACGTCCATAGACAACAAAGCGAGACGCTTCGTTGCCACAGAATTTGAGCAAATTAGAATAAGTTATCGACTTTTAAACACGAAAAACGCTCCGATTGTAGTGGAGCAATCGTACGATGTACAAAAACTTAACGTCGTTACTTCAAACCTTTGGTTCGCGCCTGGTATTGAGACAAAGACCTTGTTAATGAAAGAAAAACGTTGAAATCGTGAAAAAAACATAATGAATAAAACATTAATTCAGTATTTCACTTATACGTCTTTGTTCAAAAGTGTTAATAAATTGGGGAAACAAAACCATTTGTTGGGACGAGTGTTGAGTGCTAGCGGACGTATGATTCTTTAGTAAGAACAATTTCGTAATCACTAGTTTTCTTCTTAAACTCCATGTTCACTGTGAAAATCACTAGACTTTTACAAAAGGGTTCATGGTTTCTGATCCATAAAAATTTGCTTTTTTCAAGATATCCACTTAGCAAGAGATTCGGGTCGGATTCACTTTTCAACTCGACTTGCCGGAAGAACTCCAAAACAGCAGAAAAGCTCAGGCAACCAACTTTACATCGGAGTCTATCAGTAGTTAGGGGACATCCGCAATCGATATTTTCTCGGTGCTATTTTTAAGGAACAATAACTGAATTTATTTATACGCTCTTAGTTGTACCTTACTTGTGAAATCTATCCAACACAAATGAACACACAAATTTTAAATAAAAAGAAAAAAGAACAAATCGTGTTCTTCATCTCATTAAAATAAATTGAAGACATGGCAGTCCCCAAAACCATTTGTAAATGAGTTTTAAATTAACAGCTATTTTATTCGCCCTTTCGCATTCCTGTGAGCTTGTCGATTTCCTAAGGTGTAATAAAGGAAAGGGAAATTTATAGCAGTTTCACAAAACTTTCTTCTAGAATCATCCAAGAATAACGCATCAACCAAACTAAAATTTCAATAAACCTCACATCTTGCTCATAGAATTATATTGCTCCAGCCGGTTACTAGCTGTTGTCTTTACAGAGTAACCGGAGAGGTCTCTAACGTTCGATAAATAACTCAGTAATCTTTCGAAAAGTACGGGAAGTACCTTTCTGTTTGCTCGCGTCTTAATGTCTGCGAAAGTATTTCCGCGAGCGTTCGCTGAAGACATTGTCGCACTAAAATTAAGACAGGGACGCAAAATGTGTGTTTTCAAATGAATTATGTGTAGTTAGGGATGGGTAAAACTTATGACATGCAGGTGACACAAAGAGTTTGTCAATTAAAGAGCCATCATAATTGTATTCGCTGCTTTAAACTTCGGCACCTGAACTGGAAATTCCTCAAGACTTTTTGATAATAATTTTCAAGTCTTGACCATGAGCTTTCTTCATCAATTGATCTGTAATTTATTCGCTACCTTTCGGCTTTTTATTTTCCTTTTTTAACACTACCAGCCACACACAGCTGGTGGCAAGAGATAAAACGGAGGCAAAAGCCGCGAAAAAAAGTGCAGGATTTGGAGTAAGTGGCGAAAATTTAATGGCTTTTTACTGGCATTAAATGGAATCGGTTTCCCACCACCATGTGCGTTTATAGCTCGGCCTGTCATGAGTAAAGCACATCGCTATTTGTTACAATCTAAAGAGACTGGTGGAAGATGAAAAGTGGGGGAGCGATGTCAATTGCGAAAAAAATATCACAAAAAAAACAACTAATTAAGAGTTTTTCTTATCGAAATCACTTCACACACTGGAGAATGTTCTCCTTTCGATTCGTTTGCCCCGTACGACGGTACCGTGCCCAGACCAGGAGCTCTTTTGCTTCATTTTTGAGACCAGTTACGAAAGCAAGACAGTTTGTTTATGAATATGGCGGGGACATCCCACTGAGCTATTTTGATGAAACTATTTATTAATCATGCAAAGGCCAACAAGAAAAGACAGCTTCTTAGAAAATAAATGTCACATAATGCCGACATTTAGTTGCGAGTTTGTGCTCATTTCTCGAGTTCAAAGCCTGCATGAGTCGAGCCAATTATTCGCGCAAGATGGTAGACACTGACTAATGGTTGGCGCGACCAGAGCGTTTTAGTAAACTTCATTTGCATATATGGGAGATTAAGACATATATACCGAATATAACTTTCTTATCCAACGCCAGCTTGATCGGAAAACAGCCGAGAACTCTAAATTTATTTTGGGAAAGTACCTTTTCCATGAGATTAGAACCAACGGAATTTGCTCGGTAGATCGACATATATATTTTAAAAGAAATTATCGATATAGTTCTATTCAAGTAAAATTGCATACAATTTTTGCCACAACTAACAAATACCCACATATTTTAACACGAAAAATTACCACAACACGGATTTCGTCAGCAAACACTGACCCAAAACACTCAATTCACAAAGAGTTTTTTAAGCATTCAACATTCGCAAATAAGTACAAATTCTCTCCAAAAAATTGAGAATGATAGTTTTGAGAATTCATTTTTATTCAAGTGGCTACGAAAAGAACTCCCCTTGATAAGTTCTATTGGGTTGGAGAGCCTTAAGCTTGCTGTTTGAAGTCGTTATGGCGCTATTCAGTCCATCGATGGCCAGTCGCGGCAGCCTTAGGTCGACAATTCATTTCATTCTGTAGTTACACATACTCACAAAACCATGACATCCGAATGTATGTTCTTATAAACCAAGTGCTTCTTTGAAAAATGAATAAAGTAGTTGTATAAAGTGAAACGAATACATCAAAACTGAATAGAAATCAAGTTCCTTTACATACTAGTTGCGAGGGTTCATTGAACGATAGGTCGGCAAGGGACTTCCGCGAATCGCTTCGAGCCAAATAGATTTGTCCAGATACTCTCTGGCATCGATTCCAACATCCACACTGTGTTAGCACTGTAAGAGGGAGTGTTTTTGTAGCTGCTTAATGAAAATTACAACTTGAAAGCGTTTCTCTGCATTGGCCTGACCTTATGCATCACTAAGATATTGGCATTTCTTCGAGTGAAAGTGATCCTTGAAATTACCTCCAAAACCACACCCACGGGAAAATATCAGACATTAAAAGGATAATTTAGGCGACTTAAAATTAATCCTGTAATCTTTTTTTTTTTTTACACCATCACTGCGGTGTCGATTGCACATTTCTTTTATTGTGCCCCGAAAGCTGAAATGATAGTGCGCAATGTAAACAAACAGAACTCTTGCAAATCGCCTCGTCTAAATGGAAGACCAAAAATGCGGTATATTATAAAACACAAGCAGGCTTTTTCAAAATATATATATATAAATAAAGCTTTATCAGGATCCTTCAGGATTTTTCCTGAACGTGGCATTTCCGCTTGATTTCGGATTAGCATTGAAAGGGCACAACAAAAACGAAAGAAAGAAAAAAAATTATTTCGATGATTGCATTGTATCACCATCCAAGCTTAACTGGTTGATCACTTAGCTTCAAAGCATCCGCAAAAATTCCATCTACATTGCTGGTTAAAAATTTACGCGCTTTTTCAATTCCGTATTCTTATAGACTGTTCGTGAGATACCTGGTTTATCTCGGTCTTATTTTTGACAAACAAATGTCGCACAGGGCATTAGTACAATTTACAGTATATATTTATTTCTTGTGGTTTGCATGTCACAATTCAATGCGGGAAACTCAACTGAACAGCGCAGTAACTGCTCGTATAATATTTCACTGACGCCAAAGTGTCTGTTCAGATCCAAGCAGGTTTCAAGAGCCAAGAGCCACCTTTGTAGAAATCCAAAGTAAATTTTTATCACCAAGATAGTTCGCCATTACACTAGATCTGGTTTCTTAACCGATGCTATGATTTTCACAATAAAGGAAGTCTTAACTTCGCAGTTATCTTCAAGTTTCTATTAATTCTGGGGTTGCAAAAGGCGAACACGTTAATGTAACCACGATGCTTGCCGCCCAGTGAATCGAATGATTGAAAGAGTTCCTCCCGCCCAGCATTATAAAACCGCACCACAGTTTTTTAATCAGATGTCTGCGGTAGACATAATCGATGTTGAGGAAAAGAGAAAAGAGTGAATGCTAAAAAGAGCAACTGTATTGTTCACACGACTTGTAGCAATTGCAGAGAGCACAGCTATCTGAGAATTTGACCGCTCGGCCAGTGACCTCTCCATACGCTAGGAAATGAAGTAAGCTTGTAAGTAGCTTAGTTTGCCACTTGTATGTGCTGTAACTGACACTGTATTTTTGCAAAGTTGAATGGTTCCAAAACAAACCAATTTACTACTGAGAAATTACACCCTCTTAGGTCTCATTACAGGGACAGTTAGAAGTGTAAAAATTGTCACTCTGAGCAGTTTAAGGGTTCAACGAGCGTTTTTAACAACTCATTGAAATCTTGCTATAGTGATTTCAAGATTTCAGCTTAAAAATCACGAATCACGAATCACGGTGGGAATTTTTTCTTTAGCGGTGAATATTTTGTCCGTGTAACTTTGCCAGTGTTCATCAGAAATAGGTCCCATCAAACTCTTGAGCGACCACATACTTTTTTCTTAGCACGAGAAAGGAAATTCGATCGTGGTGGTAAGAGTTTCAACTCAAGAGCAGTCATTTTACACCGAGCCTTTTCTAAAAACCCGTGTAAAGAAAGGCACTCGACCCTTTACGAATGTAAATTATGGATTTATTCAGGTCTTGAAAAGGTTTCGGATTACCAGCACTTAGCGTCTAATGATTTGCTTTTCAAAAGCTCACGTGGCAGTGAATATAGCGATAAACTCAATATGCCATATGCGCGAAAACGCAGGACTTCGTATCGTATAATAGAACCAGGAAAGATAAAGGCATAAAAGGAATGAGATAAAGTTCGAGATAAGCCGTTCATTACAAACGAAGTAGGCGCGGCACAATTTGACAAGGTGCTCAAAAGGCTTCAATCCACTTCCACATTGAGCCAATTTGTAGAGTTGAGGCGGGGAATGAATTCGTACTAGAGTTTTCATGTTTAACAGTACCGGCTTTAACCAGCTGATAAGAAAGAAAGCGCAACCAATATGGCATTGTTTAATGTAGACAGCTGATTTAAGAGCAGTAGTTGAAAGTAAACATGGCCGCAATACGAAAATTAAAATGACCACTGTTTGACGCGCTGAAAAAACAAACCATAAAAAAGACAAGCCGACAAGCGGGTTTGCCTCGCGAAAGTTATGAAAATGTTAATGTCATGAAAGAATCGCGTCAATTGACGCGCTTGGCCGCTCGAGACTCGCACATATTCTTTGTACGAGAACATTACCGCACTTCTCACTTTAAAATCGGCTAACATCCCTGTGCTATGAGCACAGCTCTTTACACCACTTACAAGTAGAAACACTGAGAACAATGAATCAGACACTGAGGTAAAATGCCTTTTACTAGTCTTTCGAGGGACGCAAGCAGTAAAAGACACACAAGTAGGTGAATCAGTGATGGCCGATGACTATCTGATTACAGTTGCAGCTGAAACAAATATTTCAATACTGTCTTGATCATTTACCCCCACTGCAGTAAAAGACTAACTTAAGTTTCATACAATAAAATAATCTGAATATTGAGCAATTTTCCATCTTGAGCGATTAAAAATTATATTTAATCAGGTAGTTGTGCGGAGTCCAGTGCATGTAAAACGCAAGTACAAGAATAATATCAGAAACATATTCTTTTACAAACTACGTAAAGGTTGCTTTCATTCTCATAAGCGGATGATCTTTAGAGGCTTTACGACAGCCTACCTCAAGGGAGAAAGAGGACGAAAACCGCTAACTGTAATCTTACATATGATCATAACAATTAGCGCTAGCTTTTCTAGTATTGGTGTGCGAGACCCGCTCGGCTTCCTTTGGTCTCGTATGCTAATGTAAATGGAATGCTGTACAAGCCAGAATTAACTAAATTTATAATAAAAATGTCATGGGAGGGTTGCAGCTACACATAAATTAATCTGAAGGAATAGAACGTTTTATTCTTTCGCAGTTGAATTGATAGAAACAAATATTTGATCTTCTCACACAAGGTCCTTTCGTGCCGTACGCGGATCGACATCATAAAAATTTAAGATGACAATTTCGAATAGCATTAGAAGAATTTTCTGGTGAATAAAATACCATAGACCTGAATTGTGAATAATAATGATATCAATAACAGCGGTAGTCAGCAGTGCAAAGAAAGAAACTTTGAAATATTTTGTAACAGGATGGTACACTGATGTGTTACGAAATTTTATCACGGGTTGAAATCTTTTAAATAGTGTTTGCTAGAGATTGTGATACAACCGCTGAGCTATCATTAGCAGTACGAGCTAGTTTGCCGCGAATTAACAGTGACCAAGCTTTGTTTCATTTCGACATTTATTCCGAACTCAACTTTCATCTACCCTTGATCTGGGCCTCACCACAATCGACCTCATCAACATACAAAGATTTCAGTCATATCGCGGTCGTCACTACTTGGAGAATGAACTATTTAGGAGTAAAGTTTTGACTCCAATGCATGTAAATACAAAAGAGTGAAATCAAATGTTTCACATTATAAATCGTGATATTTTTCAGCTTCTGAGCTAGGGATCGCTATTGGAAGGCTGCAATAGTAGATAGAGGGATTTACTGTACATCATTTTGTTTTATTTAGACTAAATCATGGGATTCTATCCAAGTTCATTATAGACCATTTCTTGATTACTTCTAAGGGTACCTGACGGACTTAACTTAAAACAGTGTCCTCAGTTCATATGAGTAAGCAAAGTGCCATACATTCACTGGCACGCTAGTTATCAACAACAAGAAATATTTACTGACTGTGATCAGTTGCATCTTTTCCTTACCACATTGAATATACTTATCCGTCGCGACCAGCAAACGGTCGAAAAGCTATGATATCTCCTCCTTTCTTAGCTGTACAAGGAATGGCCTGAGATCCCCTAGGAACCGCACTGTTTGCAAAGAACATTGAAACCATGCAACATTTCATGTATGCCACGACTGCATGCGACGCTTCCACAACACCTTACTCAGAATAAACGATAGCTTACTCCTTGTCAACTATTATAATGATCAGAATCACTATTTTTCAAAATATGGAACGACTGAAGCGAGGCATACCGAATCATTAGTGTAATTCTGGCCCTAAGGCTCTTAACTTGCTTGGAAACCAACCTCCCTATGAAGTTCTTGACTTCAAGTCTGCCCAATAGAAAATCAATTCTCTCAGATTTTTGGGGGTCTCGTATCATTTTTCATTTTTCTCCTTCAGATCACAAGAGATAAAACACTTGACAAATGCTAAATTATGAATTCAAGAATAAAAAGAAGGTGGATTGTAATTTCTTTTAGAATATTTTCCTTGCGTGGAAATAACGATTCCCTTCAACTTGGCAGAGTTTGGAATTGAAGGTAAATAGAATGAAGCCTGCTTCCGATCCAAGCGTAATAAGGTTTAACTAAGTAATTAAGGCATCAAGCAATATGTCGCTGTATTTACTCGAAACACATTTGCACACACAGGCTCATATCCAGTTGACAAGTTTATCCTTTTTGTCCTCGCTTTATCTGCGCAATAAAACGCGTCCTTAGCATTCGTGATATTTTTTCTGTGCCCATTTCCACTTTCTTTGGACAGAACTAACAGTGAAGGCTTTCCACTTCCCCTTGTTTCGCTTGTTTGTTGATGGTGGTCGATTTCTTGTGAGAACGCGGGATCTGTTCACAATAGAAATGAATACACAGCCCTGCTATTCAATAATACGTCCAGCACTTTTTGTCTGTCTGTCGGAAGCACATTAGAACAAATTAGAACGTTAGGTAAATGGCATTTCCCAAAACATTGATGTTTCAATACTTGAAGAATCCAAGGGCTCATAAAAGCGTTGGTTGTGCCTTTGTTCCTTGCATGTCAAGTGTCACTTTTTTTTTTCAACTGAATGAAACTGGCGGTCAGTTTGCTTGGAGTTTAATTAGTTTTAAGATTAGTTCATAAAACTAGCTTGACAGTCAGAGTACGTGTTTTTCATCTATCGGGCGTCTATAACTCGATAATGACAGCTTCGTTTGTGCTCCGCCACGCGCACCCGTATTGTTATCCGCGAAATTCATCGATTGAATAAAAACGAATAAAAAGTTAACACATTGCTCGTGTGTGTCACCACAGGTGAGGGAAGGCAGATTAAACAAAGAGACATTTATTACAAACGCGAAACACTTTTAATTTTTCTCTTAATGAGAAAGTGTTCTATGTTTCAGCCGGTTGATTGCCGCGAGAAAATGTGACCCAAAGGTTTTATTTTCACATTAAAACTTCCGTTACCATTTTATTAAAAAAAAAACAAAGATATGAGATATCCGTTTTCTGAAAAATTTCTGGGCGTAGTCAACGTCTGGGATAAGCAATTAAGAAAAAGATCAAAGTCAGTGTAGCCAGCGCATTTCCTCTAATATTCATACTCTCAAAGTGTAAAATTAACTCGAGCTGACCAGTAGAAATGAAAATGCCTATAAAATAGCTCTTTACATTAACTTAAAAATGCAATAAGAAGCTAACTTAGATTATTTGCTGCTCGTATTTCGACCGCTTAAGAGGGAAATGAATCACATGTTTTTGGTTGAAAAACGATCCCAATATCAGTCAAGCAGAGAGGCAATTCAAAATGTCACAAAACAACGTGGATGTCGACAGCTGGATTGAAAATGGCTCTGTCAAGCGTTTTCATTACAGAACGGCTGTGTTTCAGTCTTTTCACACATGCTTGGAGGCTCTTCTAAAAGATAAAAGTTATTTTTGATACCACAAGTACTGGAAATAATACTACATTCGTTGAAGAGCTTAAAACAGACGTTTTTCTAGCAATTATTTCTTTTACTTCTAGAGTTAAACCTTGAGCTAATCACTAAAAGCGGTGCAAATAAAGTTTGAGGATGAAACCCTAGTGTGCGACCATTCAAATGAAAGCTATTGAGCAGTACTTTCATGTGATATTGTTTATTATGCTGTGCAAGGTGGTTCTAACTAAAGTCTGTGGATGAAACCCTAGTGTGTGACCATTCAAATAGAAGCTCGTGAGCAGTACTTTCTAGTGACCCTGTACGCTGTGACAGGTCACTGCAACTTTAAAAGTGTCGAAAATAAAACCTAGTGTGTGACCATTCATCTGAAAGGCAATAGGCATTATTTTATGGCTGTACAGGTGGTTTAACTTTTAACTCTCTGAATAAAACCCTAGTGTGTGACCATTCATATGAAAGGTAACTCGCAGAGTTTTCATGTGGTGCTATTTACTATTGCAATTGAGTTGTCATGAAAGAGTAGTCTTCGTGGTTATGCTGTATTGTAAGGTAATACTAACTTTTGAGCCTGTGGAATGAGCTCTAATGTATTTTCCTTTGTGGAAAAACTTATGCTTTCTTACTTTTGCAAGAGTATTGTAACTTGGATGTTCTTTGGAGAAGAAAGGTCAAATGTGTTTTTTTTTTACTTTTGTTTCACTTGCAATATTGTTTTTGACATGACCTTGTTTCATTAAAGGGAAGTTAAAGTTTTCATTATCTATAAACACATTTATTGCAGAAGTCTTAAAATAAGTAAAGAAAGCACCTCAATTCGACCGGAAAGCTTTCAAAATTATATTGTAGGAAATTAACTTTCAAATCAGGCTCTTAAAAATTATTAGTTGAGTTTGAAAACAAAAGTACAATGTCACGAATCTCCTTTCTTTCTGCCCTTCTCTCCTAAAGAGTAGTGGCGCTGTACAAAACAATAAAGAAAGAAATGAATTAAAAAAAAGCCATAAAAAAAAATCTATTTTGTGCGCTTCGACGAATATTTCACGATTTGTTTTTTGTGACATCACGTACACAGCTACGACTTGCTACCTCTGTGTGTTCCTTGCGTGTACTTGATTGAAAACGTCAAAGTGTTTGCTTGCAAGGACCACCCGCATGGTCCAGAACAAAAGATGAACTTTATTACAACATAGTAGCTGTCCAAGTCTTGACAACCAAATGAGGATAACTTTCTTGCAGTGTTCCAACGTGAATGGCAGATAAGATGGACTAGAGTTAATTAGTTTTTCAACAAAAGAATGTAACCCAGACGGCCTCTGTCAGCCTGACCGGCATAGCTTCGTTTTTGGGATCCCCGAGATAACTTTATTTTCGGTGTCGTCTTCGTATATTTAATTAAATCGAAGTTAGATCTAAGTCTATACAGGCTAATGATGAACTTCACATGGCAATATTTCAAAACCCCACTCTTATAGCCGCAGGAAACGATAGATCTTGAAGATCAACTTGTGGTTAATGTCCGAGGGCACAACATAATTCTAGTTTTAAGGCACGCCTGTCCTGTTTTACTGCATCTGTTTGCTTCTTCTTTTCTTCTAGTTATTTCTAACGACTAAGAAGCCTGTGAAAGATTGATTAAGTGATATGCCTTTCACCTATTCCCCCAAAGCACCCGTTTTCTCCGACCTCATTTTCTCTAAGAATAGCTGACTTCTAAGTACTATCATATCGTGGGTTTGGTTCGTTATCTTCCTGGGTCGATGGCCTCAATCAGCTATTTGTCTTACTTGACTAATTTGGTTCTTCATGTTCAATTCATGCACATGTATTGTTTAAAACGACTTGTCTGAACAGTGTAATGGACCCTATTCAGGTCCACGATAACAAAAAATATTTCGCATGCCATTCCAGAAACAGCCTGCAAAGAAGAAAGGTATTACGAATGTGATAAAAATTCAAAATATGGTGACTAAGATGCATGGAAGGTGAAATATGGAGTCTAAAATAAAAGTAAAAAAAATGCTCAAACTGCCTTCAAATATTGCTGTTTTTAGCGTTTCAGTGAAACATTTTTTTTTTCATCAAATAGCTATACATGGGTTCATGAATTCGTCTATGTGGTTTCACATCGTCACACCTCCAAATTTGTTAGGCGACTCGGCATGTAGCCTCAAGTCTGTAATGAAACTGTGCCTTTGCTACGCGAGGTCAAAACTGATAGAATTTTAGTTTCAGGCCTCTATTTGTGCTTATCTATCATGTATGACTGTAAAGAAAGAGCTAAGCCAGGATTTACCCTGACGCCTGTAATTAAACCGCGTATCGGGCTGTGATTGCTAAGTGAGGTTTAAAACTGAGAGGAAAAAGTTTCATATCAATAGTGTTACATTACCTATCATCTATGACTCTGACTGAACAGCAAAGTCGACATTTAGCCTGAAGAAAGTAACTGAACCGCGTACCGGAGCATATTTCTTACGGAGGCTTAATACTAACAGAAGTAATGTTTCATATCAATAGTCTTGCATCATCTATCATGTATGACTCTGAAGGAGCCATGGGGTCCAGCAAACATCGAAGATGGCCCCCACGAAGGAATTTGCAACGTGCTTCAATAAGTGCCCAGACTACATAAAAGAATCAATTTAACGCTCAAATTGCGAACAGATCTCCTCAATCTGGTCAAATTTTATTTCCGCACATTCGACTACTTACTAATCCATTTATCTCAGAACTCAGGGATTTTACGAATCTCTGATGCAATGTCAAGGGATCTTTTCGAAAACCATAAAACACACTGATTTGTTTTGATTTTAACCTTAAAAGACGTTTCGATGACAATATCTGCTTCTTGTCATGATGAGGCGCCAAATTGTTTTCCTTGTGTGCCCGGGTCAAAATGTTAGTCCTGCCCACCATTTAAACTAGAAAAGGCAAAGACAAGGGGCGTAACTTGATGAAGACAAAGTGAGAGTAATTGCTCATAATAAATGCGAATTTACTCGTTGTTTTTTTGGCTGAAAGTTTCTCCTGACCCAAGAGAAGCATTATCAAGCTCTATCGCAGCCCTGGTTTGTAGAAAAAAGGCTCTAAGACGTGAAAAACGATTCCGTGATCTCGGCAATCGTTGGTAGAATCACCGTCATTTCAATACTGACCACTTGTCAGAAACGATAGCAGATGACGCCAAAGAGCTGTCCTCATGACCTTTGGAGATGAAGCTGAGATTTAGATTAACAACGGAGAACAAGGTAACGAAAACAATGAAACATTTGAGTAAACTACATGTCTCTCGACGAACCTCGAAATCAACAAACAGGCAAAGTGTACTAGTACATCCTTGCCACTTTTAACTTAAAGATTTCTTCCGAGTGGCTCTTTGGGATGCGGGATAAAATCAGTGAAGAGAAACCATGTGACAAAAGGGAAGGTTATACATGAACTGTTCAAGGTCAAAGAAACGTCTTTGTCACTTTTGATCGTAATCCCCAAACAGGTATTCAAAACATTTATGTTTCACTGTAGCAAGCTTGGATGTTTGTTGAGGTCACTGTACCTGTTTCCTGTGTTTTCAACTGCAGAAGATATGCTGATGCCTACCGTCATTTTCAAACATTCTGTCAGAGTGACAAAGGTGCCAGAGGCAAGCTTTAATTATAAGATCTGTCATTATTGGGAACAATCACAGCACCTACGGCTCTTAAAAACCCAAACCTGAAGAAAGGACATGGCTCCTTCATTGTTAAAAAAGCGTGCGAGAGTCCTTGAAACGCAAGACCACCCCTACAGTTCATTAAATAGTAATCACAGGAATGGTGGGAGTTTGAGATACAAAAAATTCTCACAACTACTCAGTAGAAGTCAGTGTTTTCAACATTTTGGCGTAGTCCCATTCAAACCCGTGCAAAACATTTTGAGATTAACCCTGACCAGGCAAAATGTTGTCGAGAACAGGACTTAACCGATTTAATATATCTCCTTGAAATATCGTCTTCGAATCAAAACAAGTTGAGATTCCGTGCACTGAAGTAGCTGTCAACAACCAAGGAATTAGAGAAGAAGAAATCTGTTAAAACCTTTTAAGATTCGATTTTGTTTTTGGATTTTAAGACGACGTGAAAGGGAAGAGATTGCTATTCGACTTTGTTGTGACAGCAGTATTTTAAAGTTGCACCCGTCGAGATAAAACAAAGCAACCTATTTTAATTTTGGCAAGAATAACATCCATCAATCAATCTAATTTCTGAAGCTTTTTATAGGAAGACACAGTTGTCAAGCTTGTCGATTCTAGTTATTAGCAATTCAAAATCATTGATCCTTTAATTCAAAAAAGAAATTCCCATCCTGGTTCACTGAGGCAACAAGGCTAACACACTGAACACCTACACTGTTATTTGAAAAAGGCTTACTATTTTTGAACAATTCGGAAGAACACAGAGAGAAATTGATTTCTAAACGGTTAATTGCTCAAGAGCTAATCCAGTTAACTGTATTTAATAAACAATTCGCGAGCTCCGCCACTGAACAATACCATTCCCGCCTCCCTTTACCGAGTTAATTCAATGTTTTGAGAGGCGTGAGGGAAAATGGCATTAGGGGACGGGAAGTGGTCAGGGATCGTTCAATTACACCACAAAAGCTAAACGAACGCACGATTGGCAGCTCTCTAAATGGGATTAAGGCTTTAATTGGAATACGCTGTTAACGAGTTGGAAGTCAGCGAAAAGAAAAGGCCAAGTTAAAGTGAATCGTTTTAAGCCCTATAAAGTCTTTTGCTTTGTCTAAAAGATTTCAATGGCTATCATTTTAATTAACGTACATGTCAAAGAAGTGACATCTTTTTATCACCCTAAATAAATTCTCCTCAAACAGTGAATAATAACATGTGTTCTATGTCAATTCAGGCGAGTCATACATGACGTGTCTCAAGCTTGCTCATTAACCAACCCACACATTCCTACCTACCCTTTGATCTGTGTACAGTCAATAGGCCAGCAGCCATCTTGAGCACCGTCCGTCGGGACTCGCGTTATGTCTTCTTTTTCTGTAAAGAACATCCTTAGTCTCCCGGAATCGTGTCTCCAAAGCTGCTCCAGCGCTACTCCAAGGGTTCCTAATATTTGCCAAGGTGTTAATCTCTCTCCCGATCGATCTACAGGATCTAATTGCATAATAACTACGATGCCACCATCGGGCCAAAGCCAAGACAACACTTCGGGT